>Ga0210059_1000014_pt1 | contig 118192 bp, 67 predicted proteins | sample Ectturendosymbi2_FD_188042 | JGI IMG/M metagenome (GOLD analysis project Ga0210059, IMG submission 188042) | Ecteinascidia turbinata endosymbiont from Florida, USA - Sample 2 (SPAdes) (version 2) | ecosystem: Host-associated > Tunicates > Ascidians > Unclassified | place: Key West, Florida...
AGAGATGCCATCTAGTGGAAGGAAATTGAGTGCAAGATCTGCAGATAATGTGGAAGCGTCCAGAGTTTCTGTTGGCCGGAGCCCGAAAAAATCCATTCGAAGACGTAGCAGTGAGCTCGGCATTTCGCGGTCCTCGCTGCACAGAATCCTTATTCAAGACCTTCATCTGTACCCTTACAGAATACAGATAAAGCACAAACTCACAGAAACTGACATGCAGAAACGTGTTGAGATATGCCACTGGTTTCAAAATACAATTGAAGGTGACCCAGAGAGAAGAATGTGCCAGAGTGATTGATAACTTTGCTCGACGGCTTCAAGAATGTCTGAGACGGAATGGTGGTTATTTGGAGCATGTGTTTTAATAAACCTTAAAATCTAGCTAAAAGCGCCAAACTTTCAGTACTCAATTGTTATTATGTCAGCTCAGAGAAAATGTTAACATTTTCAGCGTATTTTGTTTTAGTAATAAATAGTAATCTAATTAATGGGTTTCATTTATTTTGGGACACCCTGTATATTGTCAAATTTATACCTTTGATATGAGAAAGTATTTCGTTCAGCGGAATGAATATAGCAAATAACATGGTACATTTTACAAAAGAACTGTTATTCTCAAAAATATTTTTAATTGCCAGTTCTTAAAATATCACGCATCTCTGACAAAGCACGAGCTTCAGTAAATTCAGAAGAGTGCTTCAACAAGGTCCCAGGCATTCCGGTTTGCGCAGCAACTTTTCTGTATTTTTTCTTAGACTGATTGAAACTGAGGATTCAGAACAATGGGAGATTTGTGTTCACTCGACCCGTTTTTGTTAGTTCATCAAAGAAATGAACAAGCTTTCCACTCAAGCAGTGTTTCTGAACAGCTTCACCGCAGAGAATAGTTTATCACAATCAAAAGTTAATGTTGATAAATCTAAAACGATCACATTTGCAAAAAAAAAACTATACAATTAATTTGTTTGGTTTGTTCCGCTTAAATAAAAAAGAAAAAAAATATATAACACTCTTTTGTCCAGACATGTCATTAATTCCAAAGACGGTAAGGGGTTTACATTCTTCAGCGCTCAACGTGCTGTGCCACAGCCTCAATTAATGACTACGAGATAAGACCTGGTGAAACTCTTCCTTCTTGGCTGGAGAAAAGCAAATGATTGCTTAGACAAATATGAAACAAACCAAATTTTTCAAGACCTCTGAGTTATTTCGTAGTCGGGGACGGTTTTTCGAATCATGACGGACAAAATCTAGATACCGGAGATAAATATCCGTTTTTTTATGATTCTTTCACAACAGAATAACAAATCAAGTTGGACTAATTGTAATATTTTTTCGACGTCAACAAGATTCGATGAATGAAGCGGAGGTTCCAAGCAATCCAATACATCAGCATGTTTGAAAAAGAGGCAGCAATTAACCGTTGATGGTGGAGGCTAACTTTGCAACCACAGAGTTTGTGAAGACTAGATTAGTGAAATGCAAATTTTTGAATGAAAACGACGGTGATGACTGTTCACTTATATGTTTTTGTTTTGGAAAATGTGGTTCTCTAAAGTTAATAAACCTTTCCAATCGCAAAGGTTGAACTTAGGCTCAAAAAGTTTATATAATTTTCATGATGCTGTTTAGTGTGCATGTGCGCCATGAATGTGGGCCTCGCAGATCTACTGCCACTGCAAACTCCTTTTTGTTTAAAGATTTGATTTGTCCCAAAGCGTCATAGTCATGATAATGTATCAGGTAAGCAAGACGATTTTGAAACGTAAGAAGAAACACGTTACTTTGCATCCATTTCAAATCTACAAATGTGTGAATTTCATGGATTGGATTTATGTTTTGTGGTTTTCTTTCCCTTAGAGTATAGTTATCACTAGAAACAAGAAGCTCACTTGAGTTTGTTTCCTCGTTACCAGTGCACAGTGTAGAATAAAACCCTTCGTTTTTCAGCATCAAGAGTAATGAGCTCCATCCCAACAGCACAGCTGAAAACATAAGATTTTCCAATACTGTAGTCACCGCCAGCCATTTCTTCCTTGAGAAGGCTTGTTCCAACTTTGGAGCCATAGTGTTTTTACTTTGATGTTTTTGTAAGCCAACGTGAACAAGTTCAGTTGCAGCATACAGTATATCTCTACAAATTTTGTATGATATCAGGTTTCGTTTCTGCAACAACAATCCGCGGATTAGCTAAAAAATGCAAAGTCTTTACAAAACGTTATAAGTAGGGCAACCAATTGTTTGACCTAATAACTTAAAATTTTGACTTTGTAATTTACAAATTTTGACTTTATTTTGACCTATAAATTTTCTGCGGTTGCCACTGCAAAATAATTCAGCCTTGGTTGTCGAGGTTAATCCAGAAATCTATTCATGCACTCTAAGCTTTCGAAATTAACAAAATGTAGTTGTTTAACTTCGGGGATGATATATTGATAAGTGCATTAATAACTACATTAGAGTCAAACCTGAGAACATCATAAAGCTGAAATACTACATGCATAATGAATTAAGCATTCACCAACCAAGTACCGCAAGACCACATTTCTCGCCTACCATGCCTATCATACATAATATTCAATCGTCCAATAGTGGGAAAAGCAACATTATTATGTCAGAAATCGCAATAAACCCACTATTATTACAGAATTGCAACTAAACTTGCAAAAGCGCATCAATATCTGTTGTTGTAGTTTCAATAAAATATCGATATTTAAGAGAAAAACTGTGCTGCAAAAGAAGTTTGACCTAACGATAAATTTTGAAATAATGATTAATTTTGAATTTTTTTGACCTAATAACTTGGGATTCACTCATGGTATGAGCGTTAAATTTGGTTGGTGGACGTTTGATAGACTTTAGAAACGGCAGAAAATTTTGACCTTCTAGTTATAAGGCGATGCCAGTGTTATTCACCAAAATTTAATCGAAGTGTTTCCTCCATATGTTTGTGTAACACTATGTTTCAACTAATTTGCTTGTAATGTTTCCAACATTTGTTGAAACGAATGATTGATATCTTGGTTGTGTTACACCACATGATCCAATCAAGTCAATGCATTGTTACCTTGCGACGTTTGTGTGGTGTTACTATTGGGAAAGGTGTCCAGCACCTACTGCGGTATTGGCGGCTCAGTTGAATGCCCCATATTGTATGCTGCTTCTAATTTATCTGCACTCGCTTTCCATTTCAAATACTTTTCATTTACAAATATTGTTCACTTCTAAAACAGAAAAGGGAAAATACCATGACGTACAATAATTTTGTGCTAATTGCGTGTTCTATTAAGTTGAAATCCCGATCAAAACAAAATTAGAGTTCTAATTTAATTTTATTTGATGATTAAAGTTGTCTGCACAAACCAGTACACAGAGATTTCGTGCCTAGAACGCCTAGTATTTCATACCAGTGAAATTAGTGAATAACAACTGCAGTGTTTTCAATCTTGCCTTCAAGCAGAATTATTGACTTTTGTTGGCAGAAATTCAACATTTACAGATACGTTTAGCTGCATTTATTACTCTGAGCATGATTTGGCATAAGAAAAACAGATCTGATTTTAGCCAAATTTCTTGTACAGAAGAAAAACCTGACCAGGACAATTCGTCATAACAGTGAGATCGTATCAGTGGCAACTGTAAGTTGTATGAAAATTTAAACTTGAGAAACCGTATTTTTCAAGCACTTTGCTAGTTTTCAAAACTGCTCAACATTTTCTGAATTCGACCTAAACTTAATTTTGTTGCCAATAAATGGAATTTTGTTGCTTTATTTTTCTCATCTGCATGGCAAATACTGGTGAAATATATTTCTCATTGGTACACAGTATGCCTCACTCTTTCTGCCTTTGCTGTTACTAAACTAATTGGGCAGCTCATGCTCGCTCTCCTTCATTCACCCTCGGGTACAGAACAGCAGCTACGTCAGCTGCTTTGCTGCAAAAGTGATTAGTCAAGCTTGAACGATGTAATAAATCTCCTCCAGCAAGAGAAACATGGAGTAAAAAGCAAACAGCCATAAACCGATCGGTACACAATTTTCATTACTAAGCCTTGGCTGAACCCAACGCGAACTAGCATCACAAGCCAATAAATTAATTATCAAGTGCCTTCTCTGCGACGACCTCCCCTGTTATAAAAAAATTAAGCCGGTTGTTCCTATTGATAGGTAGAGACACACTTGTGTATTTTCAGTCGAAGGTCGAGATAACTGACACTTCCTACTTGCATTCGCACAATATTCGAAATCATTATCACATTTTTCTGCCTATGATGTCTTCCAATGGTAAGTGGATTTGTAATCGTACTGCATTTATTTTTGAATAACACGATAAGCTCATCTTTCTATCCCGGCTACTCTTATTTCATTCTCACGGAAGCTTGCGCATTTATTGAATCCTGGCAGGGAGGAGCGTGCGCGTACCACTTCATGTGTTAAATTATATTGCAGCGTAACAACCACTTGCGCACAGCAGTGCCAGCGACCTGGAGAGAATGTCTCCTGCAAACGACTTTTACAACGGGTTGTTTCAAGTTTTTGCATTGCGACCAAAGCAATTGACTCTGTCGATAAAATCGAAATGTACACCGTTACATTGAAATTGATGAGGAACACACTTCACAAAATCTTTGAATTTCATGCAGTTGCAACAGGTTTCAATGCCTGACATTGCATTACGACAAGACAAGTGCACCTATCCTTTCTCAGTGAAACACATTTTCTATTCACGCATTCCCCGCTTATTATGTTATATAATCAACAGCTCACAATAAAGAGATGAGCTCACGCCACTAGAAAAATATGACTTCCGTGATCTTTTGGGGCACAATTACTGCAAATGCAAAGCATTGTGAGTTGTTTAAACGTGAGCACAATGTAACTTGGTACTTCGTTTAACCAAATAACAAAAGCAACAATTGAGCAAAAAGACCGCAAAGACACAATTGTTTGTCTAACTTGGATAACATTGAGTATGTTCTTTTTACTTTTGATAGTGTTGCCATCTGAAAAGCCCGAGCGGCATGTGCATTCCGCACTGTGGCAGCAAGCAACAACAGAGTTCACCCGACGAGATCACTGTCGTCTTCACCGTTAGCATGTACAATCAACTGTTCACCAGGTTCACAAGCATTATTAGAGGCCACTCACCAAGATCACTCCATCAGGACCACTCTGTTGTTGCTTGTTCGCGCCACATACATATGGTGTTGTTCTTCGCGCACATTTCGTTCGTGGTGCGCCGCGCATTCAGCGCAACGCCAGCGGAGAGGTTGCAACAACATCCCTTACTTTTTACAACGAACCGCACAGATCGCACGTTCTTTTTGTGAAGGTTTCACACAGCACGACCTTCATATCTTGGTCACAGCACCATTTTGTTGTGATCGGAAAAGCCCGAGTGGCATGTGCACAAAGCTTCGCACTGTGGCAGCAAGCAACAATAGAGTTCATCCGACGAGATCACAGTCGTCGTCGCCGTTAGTACGAACAATAAACTGTTCACCAGGTTCACAAGCATTATTAGAGATCCCTCACCAAGATCACTCCGTCAGGACCACTATGTTGTTGCTTGTTCGCACCACATACATCTGGTGTTGTTCTTCGCGCACATTCCGTTCGTGGTGCGCCGCGCATTCAGCGCAAACCAGCGGAGAGGTTGCAACAATAGCATAAATCCGTAATTTATCAAAGAACTCCACGAATATCCCGAAATAGAGACCAAGCTTTCATTGCCTCAGTGGTTAAGCATTGCAGGCATCACGCATGCAATGCTTGCATTACATGCATCAGCATGATAACTGCAGTTCAATTTGCAATGCAGTGATGATGATAACAGGAGTTATCGTAATGTTTGCAATATGTCGTTTGTATCATTTTATTGGCCGTGATTTTCTTTATAAGGCTATTTAGCACTTCCGGTTTTCGTGTACATGCATCAAACTTCTTAGTTATCGCAATTATGTCTCTCTGTTGCATGACACTAACGACAAGCAATTACGCAAGTCATATTGTATGGAAAAGGCTGAAAGGAAAACGTTTTGGAAGAGGTTTAGAACACTTACCTAAATCCTAATTTGAAGTTTTGCTTCCATCAATCAAAACATTGGAGCATACCCGCCATTCAGGCGGAAATCAAAGCTTCCATCCTTCCAGCATTGGTTTTCAATTTTAAACGATTAAATTGAAATCTTTAGATTTATTTCTAAATTTTTACAGTTCAGCAAAATATACATTCTCGCGACCAGTCTGTATATTCTTGCAGTGTATTTTTGCCTGTTTCACAGAACTTATTTGACAGTAATGACAACCTTAGTGAAAACAACACCACGAAAACAAACAACACAATGCAACAAGATAACTGCAAGATTTGTTGCTATCCTATATGAGAAAGATTGGACGATATGAAAAACTTAGATGCATTCCTCCATGGAATAAACTAAAGTTGCACTTAGAGTAAAAGTATAGGAATGCATCTTTACTGTTAATTTTGTCTCTGACATTAGTTTTCTAAATAATGCTTTTATTTTTTTAGAAATTTATTTTATGAAAACATGGCTGGAGTGTGTTTCCTGCTTAGACAAATGTTGCATTTTCTGTGAAAAATGTGTAGATCCTGAGTTCAACGTTCAAAGTTTTCCTTGGCTGCAAACAAACGCTCCCTTCTCAGGAATCCTAGGTGGTCCACTACCAACGGGCTTTTTTTTGTTGATTTCGTATGCTTAGAAAATGTAAGAAACCTGTGTTTCCACGAATTTTCCTTATTGTCAGAGACAAATGGAATGGTACTAGAGTTATTTCACAAATGTGTCCCTGAAAGCCTATATATAGGAAATATTGGTACTATACTACCCATGGTTACCTGAGCTGTATCAAATTTTGGGCACTTTACTGCCTTAACATTTCAACGTAATTTTTAGTGCAAAACCTGTTCGGCCAGATATAACCACTTATACCTTGTATGTAAATGATTTTATTTGAAGGAAAAACGGATCTAACATGCCCATGGCGTTTTCTGCACACAAAAAAAATTCCCTCTAAAAAATCCCCCCATTACACTGGGTAAAATTTCTGTGATATGTATGTTTCCCTGCGCAGATAAAATTTTGTTGTGAAAGTGATTAACAATGGACGTATGGAAGTAAAGAAAGGTTTGATCTGGAAGTAACGGATGCCACGTGTCTCAGGAAGACCTGATCAGGTAATGGGTAGCATTAGACCCTACTTTTCTTGAATCGTATAGTAATTTAAGGTTTCATGGGCAGGGTTGTAATAAAAAATAAGAAATACATTTTCTTATTGAAATTTTTAGATTGAAACATATTTCTGATTGTCTATAATATACTCACAAAAATGCAGGCGATCAACCTATTTTTGTGGTAGTCATGTGCATACGTAAGGTTCTTCCCACTTGCCGTTTAAAAAAATCTGGTTTGAGCATCACGAAAACTTAACCTTCTCAGCGGTTTGTTTGCTCAAAGAAAGTAAATTATATTTCTTTGCAAACAAACACCTGCTTATCAAGTTCAAAGACAGCCTTGGCGATTGGATTTCAGCCCTATGATTCGAATGTACAGTAGACAGAGCAAAGTCCGAGGATGACGATATATGTTCCTCACTAATGATTTTCTATCTCATCAGCAGTTAGACAGTACATAGATGCAAAGAGCATAAGACGGTAAATCAATGGCACCCTTTGTTTTATCAGATTTAAATTGATGGAATAGGAAAAGCGGAAGTGCTAAATATCCTTATAATGAAAATCACGGCCATTGAAATCGGAATCAATGACATATTGCAAACGTTTCGATAACGCCTGTTATCATCAATTTGCCATGCACTTATGATGGTAACAGGAGTTATTGAAACGTTAGCAATATGTCGTTGATATCGTTTTCATTGGCCGTGATTTTCATTATAAAATTTGATGGAACATATCATAAATTGGACTACAAACAGTTGCATGCCTTATCCTAAATTCTAGGCAACAAACGTGTTGAATTTCAGAGTTTAGATATACGTCAAACTGCTAGCATACCTGTGGCAGGGTAATAGAAAACGTATTCTATCTGCAGCTTTCGCGGTGCATCTTTTAGTACCAGAAGGCAAAGGTAGGTTTTGCGCTTGGTGACGTGATTTAAACACACCCGCAAACAAACAGATGTAACAAACATTTTAGTGCTACCGACAAGAAGGAAATCGGTAAATATATTGTTGTAGAAATGATAACATCTCTCCAGCAGCGCACACCTGCCCTGCGGTCTTGCTTATTGAGTGGACCTGTTGGCTAGAGTGTTCAAACAAAATGTCAAGTCTGTGGTTGCTTTTGCAAACAGCTTAAATTGTGATCAATAAAGGATGCAGCTACACCGGCTGTTATTGCCGATTGGCATCTTAGCAATAAATCTTTTGTTTCGCACACAGAAGTCGTGACAACACATCGGCAACAGAATGGCCAGTACTGTAACCACCGAAAATCCTGCCCAAGATCTTTGGTGGTGCACTATTCAAGGGCTTGTTAATTTGTTGATTGCATATAATTAAAAAATGTTAGAAAATTATGTTTTCATGAGTTTTCCTGATTTTCACGGACAAATGGAATGATGGCAAAGTTATTTTACAAAAATGTCCTTAAAAGCACATAAATACAAAATTGGAGTACTCTACTACCCTGGATTTTCTGATGTGTAGCAAATTTTGTACTCCCTACCGCCTTAAATTTTCAATATGATTTTAAGTACAAAATGTTTTGTGCCACTTAAAGACACCGGAAGCCTAATATGTGAAGAGTAGACATACAAGATGTCTTCATATGAAGAAAAAACGGATCTAAAACCCGCGTGACGTTTTCTACTCACAAATAAAACTTCCCTCTAAAAAGCCAGTGTTTGGTGGTACAGTGTGTGAAACTTGTATGCTATGTATGTTTCGTTGCGCAGGTGCGATTTTGTTGTGAAAGTGATTAAAAATGGACGTCGGGAAGTAAAAACAGTTTCGTCCAGAAATAACGGATGTCACATAATCTAGGGAACTCTAATCAAATTTATGGTTGCATAAGCCCCTTCATTTCCCAACTCGTAAGGTGTTTGAAGGTTTCCAGGACTGGGTTGTAAACAGGACTGCAATAGAGTCCTTTGATACAAAGCAGATGTTTCTAATCAATGTTTTCTTTCAGAAAAAGCATGATGAGGTACCGGCTTGTGAAGTTCATACACTACTGACGACACGAAATCCTAGCTTGTATCTTTTATCAGATACATTTCCTAACCCATTCAACAATACCTTGTAAACATTCATTGTCGTTTACTTTCGTCATGGATTTTCGATATTTTCATCACAAGATCAATTTCTGTTCCTTTTATTTTTGATACAAAATATATATCCCGATATTTTGGTTTCGTTGCTACGACTTCACAACAGTTTTGACTTTGGAATTTGGTTTTTCCATTAAAATTATAAAACACAAAGTGTTTGACATGTACTAGCCGTGCGCAATTAATTACATGCGACAAACGTTTTGTACATTGCACTAAAGAGCAGAAGCTTGCACAGCTAAACAAAAGGGATTAGCGCCTTTCCTCAGTGCACAACTATTGAAGACGAATTTGTATTTGTCACTAAAGACTTTGTAATAAACACAGAAGAAGGACGACAACTGATTAGGAGGAAATCACATCACCCAAATACAGAATAGTCAATTTTGTTCCGTGAGGCATGGGGATTGAGGCGACTCAACGAAATGAAAATTATTACCTCTCCAGCCTATATCGACGCAAGGAAATAGTGATCCATTCAAACATTCCTTCGGGCATGATAAATGACATGATAGCAATTGTATCAAAATGGGAAGAAAGGCTGAGCCGCCCAAAATGTGACAAAAGACATGACCAACAGGTTTGTGCTACATCATTCGTCACCTGTAATCCAAAACAACAAAAAAAGCTTAAATATGACGACAATGAATTCCTAAAAAAAAACTTCCACAATTGGACGAAAAGCAACAAACTAAAAGCACTTTGCTTCAAATACGAAAAACAAAACCGAAGGTGCGTCAGGGCTTTGCAAACACTGTGCAGTTTGTGGTTGCCATGGGAGACACACAGTGGCGGGATATGACTGCGATTCGTGGGAGTGGTGGAATTCCTCCTAACAAAGATTTTGCAAACAATATGTAGCATCGCGTTTTCCACGCCCGCGCGAACTGTTACGACGCAGGACATCTCTCTATCTAAAAAACAAATGTGAGACTTCTGTATATTGGTATGCTGCAGTGTGAAGCGTGTGCTGCCCGGTTGTGTTCGCACACCTTCAGTGTGGTATTGATTCTCGAACCTCGGGAAGGAAGAATGGATTGCGTCATAGATCTTAATTCTGCGCCAGAGGAATCGGCCAAAGACAGCTCTCACTTCCACCTGCATGGAAGTAACTTATATGTGTCGCTTGCTTGGTATTTTCCTTCTCCTTGCTTTGGCCGACTTTGCTCACATGTAGCGGTCGCGCAAGCGTGACTGCTACAAGTGATATGCTAGGGTTTAAATGACGGGCGAAGCACTGGTATCTTTAATGTCACATGCACAAATTATTCTGATCGGTGTAACAACATTCAGTTGTTTGTTTTCGCATCCACTGCAGTCTGTCCTTGTCACATATGCATAACTTTCCTTTCATAGGAGGGGCGTAATGAGGGGGGCAAAGGGGAACAATGCTCCGCATCCAAACCATTGTGGGGGAAAGGAAAAGTCCCAACAATATTGCACGTTTTTTCTTCGATACAGTGCATTTCCTCCAGAAAGACCTTAGGTTCGAACATGTGTCACCAGAAGTATTTCTTGCCCGGGCGCCATCTAAACTCGGTATGCCTCTGCTTCGTAGTCCTTCGGTGAAAAAGCATGTTTTTTCCCATCACACTGGGGGCCTTAAAATAAAGTCGCAATTTACCAACTACAGCTTTTGCAGTCGCTTTAACTCATTATATTGAAAACAGAAACAACCCTATAGCTGATCATATCACGCATCCGTGTTTGGGACATGGAAATATTTAATACAGTTAATTGACCTCATTCACGAATAGAACAAAGGTGCGATCGATTACGATTTGCGTGAAATAATTGTCAAAGATTAAATATTAGGAGCCATAGTTCAAGCTTTTTTGAAACATTAGGTCCTACTACAAGCTTTGAAAGTAAATTGTGGGGAAGAATTTAAGTGAGGCTCAATTTTCGCTGATAATGATAATTTCCTAAAGCCGACTTTAGACTTGAACTGAAGCACGAACTGGTTGCGATTTTGAGCAATCCACAACAGTAGGCCTAATTCAAAATGAGATTATACGCTGTTCTTCATTTGCAGATTAGAAAACGTCAAGTCAAGCATGTGCTTAAGACGCGTTCTGGAGTACAGCCCCTGCACTTTCTGCCAATCAAACCTCACCTTGCATTGCAAATCCAGATCATCTCCACTTTACCTTAGAGAGAATGTTCCACTTGTAGTATTAAAGCTAAACTTCACCATCTCCAATAAAAATTCACCACCTACCAATGAGATACAACGTTATCATACTGATAACAGAAAAAAACTTGTGAGCAAAAAGGTACGACGCCATATCTACTTCACGCATTATTTTTCAGTTTAAACAACCTCTAGAATAAATATACTGCACATACCAATTGTTTTCACTGCAATTAAGACTTACAACCAGTTCAATACAATTTGTCATATCACGGTGCACAGCAACGCTTTAGAGCAGCTATGTCCAACCCGAGGCCCACGGGCTGTATGTTCCCCAATCGAATGTTTTGTGAGGCCCAGTTGAGGTTTTAGGTGCAGTGAAAGTATCTTGCATACTGAAAACCAGTTCCTATTTTAATAATCTCGAATTTGAAATTTTTTATGCAAGCAGTCTTCAGTGCCACTTTATTACGTTTGTTACCATTGCAGTTGGATTCGAATGCATTCAGTACATTAGCTTAAGCTAAATTTAGCTTGCTAAGATCAAAGTAAGCAATTTATCGTGCCGCCCTCACTAACATGACACACATTATGCGGCCCTGGTAGAGATAATAACATATTTTTTGGCTCAGTAAACCATTTGGATTGGACATAGCTGCTTACAGTTCAGAGTCTACAATTCACGTACTCTGTCTCCCACCAGCATTATAATGAACACAATGATTTGGCTGCTTGTCACTGTTCGCTACACTTGCCAGCCCGGCGCTGCGGAAACCAAAGCTCCAGGCCGGGCTCTGCTTGATTGACAGGCCACAACCCTTCTTATACTTTTCTAGTTTGCTCTACGTTTGCAACATTTGCAATGTTTCCATACAAAAAAAAACAGATGCAAAATAATCTGTTTGCGCAAAACGTTTTGCGCACGGGGGACATATAGTCAACATTGCTTGTGCACGTAAAGTTAAACTTCAAAGCAAATCAACTCACTGACCTAAAATCGAAATATAGCGCAAAATAGGAGGCGCTGCAGTTCCGCAGCGCCTACATACGAGCAGCTTCTGGCAGACAAAACGATCCATGGTTCCAACAACTCCTGACAAAAAAACAAGCCATTCCAGCGCCCTAGACGAGATCCGTTTTCATCGCCTCTTCATTTCTTTAAGACGTATTCGCTTATGAAGACGTCATCCTCTTGAATCAACCGTGGAACGACCTTTTACGCAAAATTGCCTACTGTTCTTGGCAAAGACAAACAGAAAGCTGTTTCTGAAAACATGAAAGTTGCAACACCCCTCACCCAAAAATGCACGAAAGACCCTTTTCCGATGAAACTGAAACATCTAGCGTAAGTCTCAAAACTTTGTTACAGGTCTTTTGTCGTAACAAATCAAGAACGAAGAAGGTCCACACGCACAATCATAGGCGTAGCAGGGGGTTGGGCAAAAGTGCCATGGCCCACCATTTTGGTTATGGTGCATATAACTTGACAGGGGTGTGCAGAAGTTTCGGGACGAAAGGGGCAACGGCTCCGGGCATCCTAGGCAGGGGGCATCCAAGGAATGAAATTACAAAAATTACATTTTAATAAAAGGCTGTAACTATATGGTTCTTGCTTGAAAGCGACTCTTTATTGCTTTACAAGACGTTTCCTGTGGGATAGCCATTATATCGAAGAGACCAAAACGCATTTCAACCCAGGAAGCTATCGTCATTCCCACTGGGCGGAATGAAGATGACTTGAAAGGCAGACAATCCGTTCACAACATTCTGATGGAGCACTGAGATGTCGCTCAATATGCAAGACGGTTGACTGTCTCTCCATTGAGGGTCTTTCGATTATTGATTGATATAAAAATGCTTTCCCATACCGAGTTCTTGGAAAATATGTTTGTAAAATTGAGCAGCAGGCATTTATTGCATTTTTGTGCGTTCATGGAGCATATGGAGGTAGAAGTGTTTATACTGAGAGTTTTTGGAAGGAACAATGGGACATTTCACTTTTTTCCGCAGAAGAAGGCTAGAAATAACTTTCGCGAATTTCTGAGATTTTTGCGTTTCGAATTACGATCAACCACATCAGTCTGTTTTCAAACCGACAAGTTGGCATTGGTATCGGATATCTGGAATGGTTTTGTTTCCAATATCATTGCTTGCTACAGACCAGGTACCAGATTTGCCGTAAATGAACAGCTATTTCCAACAAAAACTTACGGCAGATTCACCCAGTGTGTGGTAAATAAACCATCAAATTTTGAATGAAATTTAGCTGTGGATGTCCAAATCGAGCACATGCTAAATGCCGTACCATCAACTGCGTTCATCTTCTTAGAGCCTGGTGGATAAAGTTGTTTCGCAACTAATGAAATCGTACTGTAAATGGGAAAAAGAAGAAATGCGACTACAGACAACTTCTTTATGTACTTGGACAGCTGAAAAAGAAAACCACTATTGTTGGATTAATGAATAAAGTAAGGAGAGAGCTTCAGCTATTTGTAAAGATGATGCATGAGCTATATACGATCAAGCCATTCAAAACCAGTGAATGTGCGACCTTGACTGTTTATCAATACAAACCAAAAAAGAACGTTTGCATCATCAGTTCCATGCACTTGTCATCTATTACCGCAAGTGAGAAACGCTATCCCGAAACTGTACTTTATGATAACCAACCTAAGTGCCGAGTGGACGTTGCAGATCAGATGAATCGGCTGTATTCCGTGAAAACGGGTGCCCGTCGCTGACCTGTGTCCATTTTTAACAATATTTTAGGTCTGGCTTGCATCAGTGTAGACGTTTTGTACACGGAGCATACCAACGAAAAAGTGAAAAGGAGAAGCTTCATCTTCAAGTTGGTTGCTGAACTTCGAAAGTAGAAAAAACACCCAGCGATTCCGGTGCCCATATTTCACCATTTGCTGTAGCTAGAAAACGGAAGAGAGCTCCAGAAGGGAAACAGTGTCAGGTTGCAGCTAACTGTTCAGAAAACAAAAGAGCTAAATCTTGGCATGGATGTTGCACAATGGTTTGCAGGAAGTGCGTAACTGTGGGGGGTAAGATTTTTGCTTTTACTATATGTTTAACACACATTTTTATTGGCGCAACAAAATTTGGGGCGGCACAAAAGAAATTTGGGGGGCACTGCCCCCGAATGCTCCCCCGTGGCTACGGGCCTGCGCTGGTTGTTACGCAAATGACGAAGTTTTATCGGTTCTGGTACTAATTTGTTTGAATAAAGCGAAAAGGCAAATGTTATGCAAAAATTGAGGAATAATAAAAGTCATCAAGTTCACAAATGCGATACTACTCATGACTTTCGAAAGAAACAACAATAAATCTTGGCTCTTTGAGCTGACAATTTTTGTCAACCGCGCTTACAGTACGCGTAATCTTCAAGTATTTAGTCATACGTTTCTGGAAGCCATGACAGAAGGGATGTGGAGCAATTTAGTAAGTGAAATTCCATTCTGTCTAATGTCCTGGAAAACACATGAAAATTGATAATAATTAATATTGCAAGCCTAAAATTCAACAGGCATCATTTCATTCTAATGTATTTAGGAGCATCGTCATCATGTCCTACCCGTCGTGTGCTACGATACAGCACGGCGGCGCTCAGAATGCTCCAAGAATGATTTCTTCCATGTTTGTTTTCCAGTTTCAATGGCTGACTTCCACGCTCTTTTGTTGCAAGCGAGTCTTCTCATGAAGTCACTGTTATGCTAAATGCGTTTAAGTCACGCTTCTACACGTCCCGGAAATGCAGATTTGGACGCCCAGTCGGTCGTGGAGAAATGGGTAGTTCAATATGCAAAACTTGCTTTGGCAAGTGGTCGTCCTCCATCCGGAACACATGACCAGCCCATTGTAGACGTCGATGTCTGATGATGGTTATGAGGTCACAGGAAGCCGTCGCTTGCAGTACTGAGGTATTGGCCACACGGTCCTTCAAGGACAACCCCAAGATATGGCGATGACAACGCAAGTGAAAAGCGTCTAGACGGCGTTCTTGGTACCGGTACGTTGTCCACGTTTCACAACCATAGTGTAGCCACTGACAACACAGGCAGTGGCGATTCTAAGGGGGGGTCTGGGTGGGCCATGGTCTGCCCAGATTTTTGCTTGGCCCCCCGATTGGACCCTCCAGTTTTTTTCTTAATTTCCCGTTTAAGTTCGTTTGGTTGACATATGCAGGGTTGCCAAATGCGTTTTGTAAAAATACCGGCCATTTTGTCAACAGCGCCAGAACTAAGATCTATCGTAATTCGTAAGCGGCACAGGGAAAACAGAGACAATCAGTAATGTTAAGTCACAATTAATAATTTGCCCGTATTTTGGCTGATTCGTTACATTCCGGTGTGTGTGTGACGTGACAATCGCACGGATTGCGTCAACAGCAATAAATAAATTTCGCTGAAGAAACTGTCCGGACAAGATTCATTGCAAGAGTCATTATGATTTGAGAAATTCTTCATTAGTTCTTTTTGAAGTTACGGCAAATTATTTACAGGTATTACTGTCAGCAGATTGTTGCTTGTCCCAATAGCAAATGGTTTGTGAAAGCCTTAGGAATTGGTTTCGGTTAATTTATCTCAATTTATCTTGACTGTGGTGTTGCATTCGGCTGCCTTGTGTATACGGCTCCGAAACATCTTATGTACAGTAAGTGGTTCGTGACTACAGTTTTAACTCAACCCATATCTCCTGCAACCTCATAGAATTTTGTACGGATTTTATGTAATGATTCAGAAGCAATTCTTTCACGTATTTCAGTTCTTTGCCCCGGAGATCAAACATTTCCATCAGAAACACACTTGGAAGAATTCACAAATCATATTCAATTAGTGAAAATGATTTGAAACGTGAAATAACTTTGACAAATAATTTGGTTCGGAACGAGTCAAAGCTGCGCATATCGCTGTAACAATTTTTGACATTTATAACTACTTAAAATGCTGCGTTTGATTGTTACTGGTAGCTGTAACTCTTCACGTCACCAGTGCTTTATGCGAGAGAAATTTTTCAAAAATGAAATTAGTGAAAGCATTTTCCAGAAATTCCATCACCAGTGAAAAATTGGGTAACATTGATATATTGATATACTTTAAATTGAAAGGTACCTGGTGACAAACAGATTTAGATGATTTCGCTGATGAATTTGACAGTCGACATGATAATCGAAGGATTAAGTTAGGCTGAGGTGATGATGATTTAAAACTTGAACGTAGCCTGTGCAGGGATCTGTGTGAGAATTATGTTACTCATTGTCTATATGTCTGAATCTTTTTAGGTTTAGAGTTAGTGCGTGTTTCGCTTATTACAAGACAGTCATTAATAAATGCATGATTGAAAAGTCAGCTTGTGAGGATCAGTTAGAGGAAAATTCAGTGTGGATAACAAACTGAACGACTTTGTTGGGTATATTCTGCAAAATATGTTTCACGCCTACTGTTACATCTTGCTATCACGCACACGCCGATGCACACCTATCTGCGGCGCTGTTATGGTACGTAGGTGCAACTAGTGTCGAAACCGCGTTGCTGCTAACTGCATACTGCATTCAATAGCCCTCATCCTATCCACGCTGCACACTCGTAATAGTAGTTGCATAACATTGTTGTGGTTACACCACAATCACAAAACGTGCATAAGATACCACAAAAACGGATTAGCCAGTAGTCACCAAACCGTTGGAAGATGTTTTATTTTTATGTGCTTTGTAATAAGAATATTTTGATGAAACTAGTTGACAATCAACAGTCCACTTGTCTTTGTGTCAAGATGGAAATCGTGGTTGGAACCATTTCGTTTTCATGTGAATTGTGTTCACTTTCTAATGTTGCTTTCGTTCATGTGGGGCAGGCATAATTGTGTACAGAAAATTGTGTCTCGATTTTCATGTGCAGTGCTGTGGAAGTTGCATGGTTAGCATAGAATTTTCGACATAGCAGTACACGTGTGTGATTGTATCTACAGTGACGTTTAGGTGTCTCTAGTGAATAATAACGCTAGTTCATCTTTAATAATGTTCGCAAGCCTATGTTGGGTTTGTCAGGGTTAATCTTAGCAACTTAATCTTCAAAACAATGAAAAATCACAATGCAAGATAGACATTTATGTTTCTACTTTTTACCTTGGCCCCGCAGTGGACCTCAACTTTTATAATTCTAGAATCGCCACTGAACACAGGCCATGTACATCTAGGTTTTAAATCGGGCGGAGAGGTTGCCATTTTACCAAACACGTGGACGAATTTGCCTTTGCGTATGTTAAGTTCCGATTTCAGGGAGTTTGTGTTGGCGACTGTTGACCCCTGACAATATAACTTTTCCACTGACGGCAGCACAGCTCCGTTTATGCTGATTTTCGAGGAGGAGCTAGGTCCCTGAGATAATAACACAGTTTTGCTCAGGCTGCTAGTATTATTAAATTCAGCACAGACCCTATCAAAGGAGCTGCAGAGGTTTTGAAGGGTTGGTGTGGAGGTTGCCACAGAGGTATCATCGTCAGCATAAAGCAGTTCTCGGATTAACAGTTGTCTCACTTTCGACTTTGCAAGAAGACAGGAAAGTTAAACAATTTACTAGAGGCGCGACAATACAATAATACTCCAGACTGTTTCGGAAATGCACGTATGAGCAGTGCAGTGAAGAAAATTGCTAAGAAGGTGGGAGCAAATAGGCATCTCTGCTTGACACCGCGTTTGATCGGAAAACGCCGAGATCTCGAGTCATCGTCCGGAACAGAGCACGCATTTCATCGAGGAGATTCAGGGTGTTTCTGAACAGTGTGTCAGGGAGGCCAGAGCGCCGGTGATCGCGAATAACCCAGACCTACTCACAAAATTGAAAGCCTCGATCAGGTCTGTGAACGCCACGCACAGAGTTATTGCTCGATGCATTTTTTCCTGAAGTTTTTTTAATGTGAACACCGCGTCAATGGTTAAGCATCATGAACGGAGACCACATTGATTCCCCAGCAGGACGTTGTCTGAAGTTACTTGCAGCCTTGGAAGAAACACGAGGGATAAATCTTTCCCAGCACCACCAAGTAGCGAAATTCCTCGATAACTTACAATCTTGCCGACTTCCTTTGTTCTTGTGCAGAGTGAAAATGTTGGCGTCTTTGAAGTCGTGCGGAAGACAGTGGGTGCGCCACCAGAGTTCGACGACGGCGTGCAGCAATGCAGCTAGGGCCTCACCGCCACATTTCAAGACTGGTATGCCATGAGCTCCCGAACCTTTGCTATTTTTTAGCAATTTGATTGAAATTTGCACCGCACCTAATTGGATGTCGGCGTACAACTCGTGAAGAGTTTGGATCAGAGCCAGTGCACTAATTGCCTCTTGCTTCACAGGTATATATTTGTCATACAGGGAACTGAACAGCCCAGCGATAAAGCTGATTTCCAAGATCGCCGATTTGTCTGCCATCTTCGGTCAAAACAGTGGCAGTTTTCTTGGATGTTGTACCAATTGCTTCTTTAATACCCTGGTACATGCCATGGAGGTCACCAGTGTCTGCACAGCACTGAATGCGTGGACTGAGAAGAATACAGTAGCGCTACAGAGGTGCGTGGAAGAGTCATTACATGCCACCTTTTGCGGTGGTTACACGCAATGTGGCATGACGGGTGTCATACGTACGAACGCTGGATCTAGCTTTGCGCTTTACTTTAAGTGCTGGTTAAATCAAGTCAGCACTGTTGCGAAACCAGTCCGGCTGCTTTCTTGATGGGGACCTAAACCAATGACAGCACTATCTGTGACTGCAGTGCTGAATATTGACCAGGCGTTTTCATGATCCTTCGGAACAGGAGAAGTTCAGTCGAGGTGGCTGCGGAACAAAGTTTGAAATCGTTTCACTTTGACAGGGTCTTTGGTTGCATAGCAGTCAATGGAAGCAGATGCTCTGCTGCTAGACAGGTACGTTTTTAGTCCCCAAGGCGAACGTACAGCGCACTAGTGCGTGGTCTGTGTTGCAGTCGGCAGAATGCATGCCGCGACAGTGACTGACCTCTTTCAACTGTCTCCTTGTCAGCATAGGCGTACGGGAAGGCATTTTTCTGGGGGGGGCGGAAAAAATTTGCCCTAAAAATGACAATTTTCCCTGAAAATAACAATTTGCCCTAAAAATAAACAGTTTGTCCTGAAACTAACTCTTTAGTTTAATCCGAATGAGGCTTGAAACCTTATGCAAATCTGTTCCATACAGTTGAATTCCTTTATAACGGCTTCCGCTGTAACGTCAATTCGCCCATAACGTTACAATTTATTGTGTCGCGATGGCATCTTTTATATGCATTTCAATTCGCTTATGATGTCAATTCGACAATAACGTTCTTTATGCAATCTTCCAGAGGTGCCGTTATAGGCAAATTCTGTAGTTACCTTGCTTGTTAACTCAAGGGGTTGAAGTTCTTTGCGCGTTGTGTTCTGCCAGAGAAGAAAGTTTACTGTAATTGCTTTTACTGATGCAAATATGTACGCGACTTTGATGACGCAACGCAATGTTTTAAAAGCCGCGGTTCCGGATCGCATGTTCTGACTCCCTAAACCTGCCTGTGTTATCGCTGCAGTGCGCTTGAGCAAGGCACTTAAAGACGCGCTCTCAAAGGAGCGAAGCAATCTGCACGTCCGTGCTGCCCGCTTCTAAAACTCCTGTTAATAAAACAAATCTATAATCTTGACACCCTGCACCTCTACCCAGCGAAAACGAACAAAGAAAGAGTTACCAAATTCTTACATCAAGCTGTTGAACTATCGACATCCGATTGTTCGGTTTTTACAGAAAATCAGGGCTTGGTTCAGATCAAAGTCACTATAACGAATCACGACGTTGGTCATGATTACAAACTACACTAGCCCAAATTACACGGATCGCCCCCAAATGAATATACACTGCATTGAAAATGTTTTCTCAGTTCACGATTTTTGAGTAACTTGCGCTTGCCCTGAAATAAAACACAGAGTTGCCCTGAAAATTTTCACTGTATTGAATATACTTTTTACAATCAGGACTTTTAACAACTTGCGCTTGCCCTGGAAACAGAGTTTCCCCTGAAATTTTTCAGTGTATTCAATATACTTTTAACATTCAGAATTTTTGAGCAACTTGCGCTTGTTCTGAAAAACAGAGTTGCCCTGGAATTTTTCACTGTAATGAAATATATTTTATCATTCAGGATTTTTGATCAACTTGCGCTTGCACTGAAAACAGAGTTCGCCCTGAAAATTTTCACACCCGGGGGGGACCGCCCCCCTGGTCCCCCGCCTCGTACGCTTATGCGTCTGAATATATCCAATTCTTGAATATATCCAATTTCTCGTCAGGATCACGTGATCAAGTTGATTCCATCGTCAAAAGCGAGAGTGCATCCGTGTGACTTTGGTAATCGTGGATGCAGCGAAATACGTGTTTACAAGACAGAGATGGAAGGGTATAGCTCAAGCAGGCGCTGACTAACTTCATTCAGGTTCCACACTCCATGCGCACCAAGCGTACCAGACCAGGAGATATAATCTGAAAGAGCAGCCAGCAAGGGTCGGCGCATGTGCTGACAAAACAGGGAGGTAGCCGGAGGAAAGTTTCAGCCGTAACGTCATGAGGTGAGGCGAGACTGCAACCGGGTACTCCATGCAGAGGTCAAGGAAATTCTAACAGCAAAGCCCGAACCTTGTCTCAGTCTTCATCCATCAATGTACCCAAACTGAAAGAAGTTGCAGTGACACTCTCGGATTGATCCGGTTCCAGTGGGCCAGGTTTCACTAAGCGCGCATATGTCAATGCTGAAATGGGCATTTCCAAGTCAAATGGGCATTGCTCATTTCCTTTGAGAGTGAGAGTCACAATCATTATGTACACTCCGTGAACGAACATTGCAGCAAGCGATTTTAAGGAGAGCAGTAATGGGATACCGTCATGGGTGAGCCTGATTCGTAGAGCGCAAGGCAGGCCGGGCAGCAGCGGCCTCCAGTAGGCGTGAAATCCCCGATCTGCCAGTGTCTGAGTTTCCTTTTGTTGTGTAGTCATTTTAAATTGCCAGTGCACCGAGGGCCAGGACATGTAAAAATTGGAGGCGGGTGCTTGCCCAGGACAAACGCTTCCCTCTGTGTCTCGTGACTAATGAGTCCGGCGGAACGCGTTGCGTGATGGCCGGGATGGTCGGAGACTGCCCCGCAGTAGCCAAGAAAACCTAACGAATATTGAGATAGGCAGAGGTATTAGAGACCTTTCTAAATATTCAGCTGCAGTGTACCGACATCACAATCAACTGGCAATGATATGAATTTTTGTTTGGTCTTGAACCGAATTCAGTAGACGTTTCAGTGCTTATGTCAGGACAAGATCAAGCATAACGTTTAAAATTGCGCCTTTTATCAATACAAAGTCCCGAGTTTTCTATTTGCCAAAACTTTAATATTTGGGGCTGCTTTCTTTTTCTCTCGTTGGGGATAAAACAATTCAGTATGTTGACGCCTATTATGCCCTTCATCAATTTCGAAATGTCTTAGAAGGCCACATAAACAAGGCATGCAAGCTATGTGCAATGTATTAACGACTTAACAGTTCAAAAGCCTCTTACACCTTCCAGTAACTTTATTCCCAACTGACCGGGCATAAGCATAATTAGAAGCCCTTCCTTTCCGAAACATCTTCAGCTTGCTGTGGTTGCGCAACAACCTCAGTTAAAATTGAATTAGCGTGGTATGAATGGACGAATCCTGACATGCCTTCTTCCCACGAAGCAGTAGTGTTTTCGTCAGCTTAAGTGTAACCGATCTGCCGCTCCATGCGCGATTGCTACTAATCTTACTGAAACGACTTTCAATTATTCAAAAGCCCCCTGGGACGCGAAAACGTGTTTACATCTACTTTGCGGAAATTGAACCGTGACCACCATTTCCTCACAACACCTGCCCAAACTATGCAGGGCGAAGAAGGATCAACAGGCTGTTGTGCAAACGATTTTAAAGCACTAGTAGGTTTTTGTTGAAGTTTGTCTTTCTGAAACCAAACTTTGACAGATGTACCTAATGGTGGAGCTTTCATCGCCAATAGTGCAAAGCCATTTCCGATTTACAGTAGTGCTCTTTTTCTGAAGTAAGCGCAGCTTGAACATAAGGTTTTATACAATGTCCAGTATCATCCCTGCTTGAGATGGTTTTTATTCCAATGACGTCTCTGTCCAATCAAACCACACCAAACACGAAATAGGTTTCTCTGCTTTGTGAAGCAAAGAAAAACGAAAGAACACCTTATCCTTCTGCAAACATTCGGCAATATCCACAGTACTCCTTAACCCCTAGAAACCAACTGCTTTACAGCAATATTAATTTGAAATTATTCATTTAATTATTCATTAATTCATGCATACATTCATTCATTTGAGTTCATTCACTTTCAGATAGACATTTTGAAAATGTCAAGAAGTCGAGAAAGCATGATATGATAAAAATTCTCGAAGCAAATTTTGGTGAGATGCAAAATCGGAATGCCTTAAAAATCACCTAGAAATAGTGGATTGTTCGTGCTATTAAAACCAAGACGATATATGTGTAATTAAACTTTGTATGATATTGTGTTGGATGCCTGACATACAAACGCTATGGAGAATAATTTATACTACGCTTTGGAGTTTTAATCTTTGGACATTTTTTTCTGCCTGAAGTTGAAAACTTGCGTGGAAGAAGCAACGGGAGCTAGTGGTATTTTTGTAATTAGTTGTAATCATTTAAATAAACTAAATCCGATGTACGCAAACAAAATTTCAAACCGAAACGATATCAACTCATAAGGCATGTCCAGGTTTGACGCAAAAAATTCCAGGCAAAATAGCACAATCATTCGAACGAGGCAATTGATCAATTCAACTAAGTTTTTGCTTGTTGGCTGCAAACTTGAGTGATCAATCATCGGCCATTATGTGGAAACTGGTAGGACATTCTTGGCAAGAGTGGTGCATCGCCAAGAGGTCTCGACCCAAATGACGTTTGACAGATTGGCATTTTCAAAATGTACGTAAGGCTCTGCATACAGACAGCGAAAAAAGCGATGTACGATATTACTTAAAAACGTAACATATTTGTCTTCAAGTCTGTCGACTTATTGAAATGGGGTAGCAAATGAAAGTTGAAAGAAAGCTCATATACAGAAAACGTCAAGACAAATTGAAGAAGAAAAAAGGCTCTTTAACAGAAACAGTCATGTTGATATTTACACGGCAAACTGAAATGGCAAACTGACCAATGGAACTAGTTTCAATTTACATGTAGGCCTGCAAACTGTTTTTCACTGAACTACTGTACTATGGCCCATCGTTGCTGCCAATGGACTGCGCTAACGTGCATTCAAGTAACACATACAATTGAACAAACTCATGCGCACATGGGAACGGTTTAAAAAGCTACAGTCACAACGACTCCTCAATAGAATTACTTAAAGGTGATGCAGAGATTGCCTGCGTCTCATTAACAATCACTTGGCCCTGCATGAAGGTATTCCGTTGGGAATGCAAACTAAGAAGAGGGTTGCATCTCTCGCGTCCAAAATAAGCTTTGTCGTAGCTTTCTTCACACCATGCACAGGAAAAAGGCTATAGTTTTTTTTGCAGCGTCTTGGTAAGACACGAATTCCAGATATACCACCAACCAACGTAGCGGACGTTGTAACCACTAGGCCACGGGCTGTTTTAAGGCCTTGAGCACTTCTTGTGAAAAACGCATTTTCTTACATTTCTATCAACATTAATGATTTCTCTGGAATATCCGTTAGACCAGTCGAACACGTGGGAGGAATACCGCCGGTTTTCCGCAATCGTCTGGAACTCATTTACAAGGCGGATTTTTACATTACCTTTGTAAGAAACGCAAGATACGAAGCGCTTTGCTGCAGATGGCAAATGCACTTGTTAATGAAAAGAAAGTTTCCGTAATGCGGTAAGCATCAAAGGTTTTTGAAAATACTTGATTGCGATGACCAACGAGTGACATCACTTTTTTCATTATAGAGTTGTTTCAGTTCACACTGCAACTCATCTTTTTCTGTTGACACCTTTCACAAATGGTCTCAGGTTTGCGTTCACCTATTCATGACGCCACCTTGTTTGAGAATACTATTCGCATGCTTTCTGTCAACCCTGTTCTAACTGCTATCGCCATTTCACCTGCAAGCCTTTGCGTGCAAATACATGTAATCGATTTCCTTGGAAAATAATTTACTGTTTGATTTGCCTGCTCCACATTTGTGGAAACGTATTGTCGGAACAACGTTTTCTAGATAAATATTTGAGAAGTAGGTATTTCGCCTCTGAAAAGCATACAACAAAGTGTTCGAGGGTAGTAAAAAAGCAATTAAATTGTTTTTTTCCGTAGGGAACATAACAAATGCGGTAATTCAAGGCCAACATCCATGTCAGGAAACAAAAACAACTTGACATTACAATGCGATCATTTTATTGTGCAACTGTAGCTGTTAGTGAGCTGCGAACTGTGAAGGCCACGAAGAGAAAAACCGCATGGCAAAAAAACTTGTCCTTCTCTACAAATTTATTGGTTGATGCTACTTCGTTGGAGTAGCGGCAATCTGTTCAATATTTCTGTTCTGCGAGCAGCTACTTTCTATTATGAATGCACCCAAATCGTTATAATAAACGTGTTTGTTGCACACAAATCGTTATAATAAACGTGTTTGTTGCACACAAATCGTTATAATAGAACTGTGGTTCCCAACCGGGGTGCCGCGGTACCCTGGGGCGCCATTTACAGTGCCCAGGGGTGCCGCGGGCTAACACGTTTTTTTACCATATCATTAAAAATACATTTTCAAGCTGTCATCAAAACTCAAAGCAAATTGCTATGGGTTCGACACTATGGGTGCCGTAAATTATTATTCTTTTCTGTAGGGTGCCGCAAGCCTAAAAAGGTTGGGAAACACTGTAATAGAGAATGCACCCACATCGTTGTAATAAACGCGTTTGCAAGAAAACTTGCTGTTGCGGTTAGCAGAATTTGGTCTATTTCACGTAAAGCCCAAAATCGTCACTGAACGAGAGTGAACGAGCATTGAATTTATGGAGCGTTGGGTGAGGCCAAACAGAAATGCAACTTATTTACCACAACTGTAACGACACAACCAAACAGACGCATGTCGTCGTTACATCCTGTTTAGTAGAAACAAGACGGCGACATAGAAACTAGACTGTTACTCAACTCAGCGTGAGATTAAGCAATTCGCCAAAAAGGCTGGTTAGGACCCGGTGTCAAGAGAAATTTTTGACTTCACGCCATGAGCGCATGCACAGAGTAATATTATACATCTGAAATACGTTGAAAAAACTCATGATCACGGCTTAGGTCTTAGTGTTTAGTTAAATGTGTCGGGTTAGGGCTTGGCTTAGGGTTAGAAAAAGAAAAATAATTGAAGTCTAACACTAAGTCCAGTAGTTTTCAGGGGTTGTAGTTATTCCCGTACAGTAGATTGTTGTGGGTATCTGACATCTAACCAAAAAGTTTCAATTTACACAACACACATCAAACAAGTAATCGCCAAACTTTATTACTTTACCCTGAGAAGCAAAATGACTGACAAACAATAACAGGTCAGAAATTTCGCAGAGGTCATAAATTCCGCTTGACATCGGTCACGACCTTTGCGTGGGAATTCGCGATTGGCAGCTTGAAAATTTTGGTCACGAGATGAACAACGTGGAGCGGTCAAACAAAGGTTGAAGACGTTCGATCGCTGCACGCCTTACATGCACCGTGTAGTATTAGTTGGCTACAGGATCTTTTTTGCCACAAGTTACAGTTGAATATCCCATGTTGTCATTTAGGTGTTTTTGGATTTTCAGCAAACTGTCTTGCTGGTCACGGATCAGTTTGATGTATAGTTCTGGCGTTAGTGCAATTATTTTCTACAGAGCTTACGCGTTTTCTCTCTACTTTCCATTGATTTTTTATCGGCTGTTTGTCACCGCTAGGCTTTCAGAGAAAAGGCAAACGAGTTACTTCAGGTTGTAATTGCGATAATGCTTTGATGGATTATGCAGTACTTTTTGCGTCGGTACTGCACCAGCCTCTAATGAGATTATTCATTTGCTTAATGTTATTAGTGCGAAACATTTGGCAAAGGTAGCTCATCGTTTGCTTTTTTATTTATTGTTTTGGTTTCAAAATTACATCAGCACGCCGTTTAAGAATATATATTTATTTCGTACGTTACTATCAGAGTCAGGATTAGAACTTAGAACTCCAACCTTAAAAAGAGACAAAAACCTCTGGGTAAAATGACAACAGTCAAATAGTGACGCTTTTCCTAAACATGGTTTAATAGTGTGGTTTACAAAACAAGGAATGAAATCAGTGTTGGTTCTAAAGTCAAAATTGTTTGTGTAAAACTTGAAATGCAACATTCACCGAAATGCTAGTGATGGCCATTTGATGATTTCCTAGCAGAATGTGATCGATGCACTTTTGCGCACATGCTCAACTTGAATGTTTGCCTCTGGTGGTCCGCTGAGTTGAAGCTGCTGACAGACAGGTTAGGGAAAGCATTCTGGCTTGAACTGAAGAGCTTCGGGAAGAAGGTACGGCACATGCGTGTTCACGGTGCATGTCTGGCACAAAACAGATAGCCTCGCAACAGTGCACAATCTGTAGTCAGTCGTTCGCGAAGGAAGGTGGTGCTCTCTAACTGGTTCGATTAAGAAAACAATGATATCAGTATTTTCACATTTGTGAGATTTTTGCTATTTCAACCATACTTTTGAAAACGCCATTTTCGTCATGACATGCGAAATTAGATTAATGTCAGGGTCTTATGTATTTTGTGATATTGAGTAAAGAATGTGTTGAAAGAATGGTTGAAATACAGAAAAATTACAACTTTGGAAAGCAGTGCGTGACGTAAGAGATTTAGAACTTTGTGTCTGAGTTGTACTCGTGCATTAATAGAGGATTTGAATAACAGATGTGAATGTAAGGCCGCGAAGTAGCATTCTGGCATGATTTAAAAAAATCTTTATCCTTCGAGTGCTATGCGAAAGTTGAAAAAAACGATGTTGGTCAACGCCTTCAGCTAAATGTTTGCGTTGCTGAAGACATTACTTAAATTGTTTTTTTTTTGTTTGAATACTAAGGATACTTGCAGTATGCAAGCACCAATTAATTTACCAGAGAGTGTCAAGAAGTAAAAACCCTGCACCTCCCTAATGTGATACTGTAGGCATAGAATTAGTTGTTTGTTAACGAAATAAAATCTAAGACAAGAATCATTGTGACCAGTACGAGGATTCCTGCCTGAAAAATACTTCGTTAGAACAACGCCATGACATTTTTATTAAAGTCATATCCGTTTGCTTACACTGGTACCAGCAGCTGCCCAAATTAAACAGATAAAAAATCCGAGGATAGGCGCGTACAGACAGTAGTCTCAAGAAGTGCGGTGCCGCTGTTCAGCAGATAGCCTGCAGTAAAGATAACGGTGGAGTTGGATCAAAAGTGGTGTATAGCAACATTGTTCTCATTTTTTGTATTTGTAGTTTCAAGCGGTGAGCTCTTGTTTTAATAACTTTTGTTTTTAGTTGTGCCAACAGTTAAGGTGTATGTTTCTGCTCACGACCTTGTTGTGAATGCATGCTCTGCCGAATTGGCAAGTTTCCACAGTTCACATTGCATTTGTAACGAGACCATTGATGACTTCAGCTGACATTCCTGGGTGTGATTCCGATTTCTAAATATAGGCTTGAGAGTGCCGCGACAACTTCCTGAATGCCGACAGCAATGATTCGTCTATTGAACGTCAACGGCAATGTTTCCGATATGGACAATTTGAAAGCCGACATCATCAAAAGCGTTGAAGTGTCCTTTTTGGCTGTGGTCTCATTGCTGGGAGTACTGGGAAATCTTTTGGTCATATTCTCTGTCTTTCATTCACGTGCTGTCCATCGGGGTGGAAATGAATTCCTTATCAACTTGGCTTTCGCCGATCTGTTGGCAAGTTCAATAAAATGAGGTTTCCTCTCGCGGTATATTTACATAATCTAGTTAATATAAATAGGCTTTCATGTTTCTTCTTCCTAATTTTTGAAAACAGTTTGCATTGTAGGAACCAGTCAAAACATTTTGAATGGTCCAACATTGATAGGAAACAGGTTTGTTTTTCAAAATAAAACATCAAATATTTGTCATTTATTCTCGGAGTGAAAAATGTGTTTTGGAGCAATTAATTGCCTTTTGTATTAAGCACCTTTTTGAATATCTAGTTAGAGATATTATTGAGCACTAAGTTTGGAACAACCACAAGTTAAAATTATACAGTACTCGGTCTTCCCTCTTTGTCAGATGGCAACGCTTTAACCCAAGTGTGTTTGTCATCAGGGTCGGCGTTAGGGGAGGGCAAAGTGTGCAACTGCCCAGAGGCCTCCATAAACTGTGGGCCTCCACAGTCATCAGCCATGAGTCCACAGGATAAGGCTGATTTAACATAATTAATATGAACACTCATACAAATAGATAACATGAATATATGATTACATATTTACAGCTAATTGACAACAATATTTCTTGACCCTGATGAAATTGAAATTGCTTAGCGGTACTGAGGCCCTCAAAGCAAAGGCTGCCCCGGGGTCTCAACATGCCTAAATCCGGCCCTGTTTCTCATGTCAGCTCAGAATAGTAAGGGCCAAATTGTTGATTCCAACAAGTCCTTGTTCAAAATCTTTCCGTTTTGACATGAGAATGACATTTAAGCCTTTTACCCATTACATACCATTCAGCCAACTGCTGCGCATTGTCAATTTCCAATGTTGTGAATTACGAAACCGACTGAACTTTGCTCTGCAACTTCCCAATCGTGACCACATGCTATGAAAAACTGCCGTTAACAAAGACGTAAGGGGAAATACATAACTAGCTGTAGCGTTGTTATGCTTTGTTCTGGATTTATTTACCACTGAAATATTTCAATTTATGCCATTCTAATGCAAAAAATGAATGCCCAATTGAAGCAATCACAAGTTCTTGCAGATAAAATAAAAACATTCTTACGTCCGGTAAGATATTTTTACGTCCATCTGGAATTTTTCAGCAGGGTTGCCCGCAGTAATGCCTTGCGCGAAGCGTTATCATCATATTGCGTTCGTATCACATTTCACAAAGGGATTAATGTTTTTTCTTAAAAGCTTTTTCATTTAAGAGTATGAAAAATAATTGGCAGTTGCCATTCATCTCCATGATTCTCATTCCACAATTTGTAGGAAAATATGTTGTACAAACCAATTTAAGTCGGGTTTGATTGTGTTAGAGCAGTTGTTCGATGTAAACAAGGAAACAAACAGAATCGGGCTGGATCTTTCAGACTTATTCGATTGACCCATCTCGTCTGAAAACGTTGGTAGTAATTTTCCTCCTTGCAAGATAAGCCAACTTAAAATTAGAATGAAATGACCTGCCGTCATGCGATGCCCAAAATACCTACCTGTAGCTACACTTGCATTTCCGCCTTTTATCCCTTTTTTTGCTTGTGCAAATGCCATTATCGTTTTGTTAATGAAACTAACACTTGCTTACAAAGAACCAGAGCCGTTCTGAGCAAACTACTTTCAAAAACCCACATGTCTCAAGACAAGATCCTTGATCGACAAGAAATTAAAAAATAAGTAGATCACAACTGCGAAACCTAATTTACAAGAATACTATCCAGCTTCTTTATACATATCTGTTTATATATCAAATGCCTAAAAGACATGTGATGTCAAAAACTTACAGCCACTAGATTAGAGTAACAGCGTTTGCCCCATGTTTCGTTTATTCAGGAAAACGTTATGCACATTGGCAAATGATGTGTTCAGCGTATTTCATGGAAGACATTTGTGATTCGTCAGCTGTTAACTAAGTTATTTCAGTCTATTTATCCATTTTATTACGTTTGCACTTGCTGTTTTGGAAATTTAATAATAGTGCTATAGCTACACAGGATTTGTTACTTTTTATGTGGCAATTCAGGCAACTGTTCTAATCATTTCCAGTCGAAATCGCTATTTTAATTGCACATATCAGATCGAAAAAGACTTCATGTTCTGTTTCTTTTTGAGCTACGCAATGGTCTTTAATTTAAATTGCTAAGTTTCAGCTGAATGAACAGTCTGATGTATAAATATGAACTTTGAAATATTTTCAAAAAAGTGCTTAAATCATTGAAATGATGATGTGAAATAATCGCAAACATCGAAATAGTTTTAAAATTGCAGTTTCCCTATTGTAACGTTATAGACATTATAGTAAACAAAATCTTTGAAGCCATTTTTCATCGATTCGTTGTACTGTCATGAGAAAAACGTTCAGCAGAAAGGCAATAAGAAGAAATCTTAATGTGCAGGTTCTTGATCAACAAAATAATCATAGAAAAGGCTGTTTCCATCTCACTGCTAGATGAGAAACCATAGTGTTGATTCAACAGTATCGTTTACTGTTTGTTGTTTAGGTAACAGGGATTTGCATGCCGATGATAATTCCAAACGTCGTGCGCGGGAGTTTAGTAATTTCTGAGTCGGGTTGCAAGTTTCTTGGGTTTATGTTGATTGCCTCAATTGCAAGCAGCTTTTTAAACCTGGCGTATATTGCCGTCCAAAGGTATGTATGGCGCAATTGCTACTGATTTGGTGATTTTGTAACGGGAAACAGCTTGACAATATGGCAGGACTACAACATAAAAATCCAACACAGCGTAGTAATGATGAAGAAAAATCCATTATTTGGGATTAACAAATCGAAACTTCGTTGGTGTCTTTCTTCGTAGCCATCTCATGTAGTCTCAAAATGTACCCGGTGACCGGGCGGACAAACCTCTGCCTGCATTTCCTCTGATTTCGCAATGCTCTGTTTCACTGTGGCCACACGATGCCCACGAATAAAATTGCAAGTTGATTTCAACTCCTTTCATGTAACTGGTAAGCAGGTTCTTGACGTATATCGTCGTTCTTCACGCTTGAAGGTGGATAAATGCAAACTGAACATAAATATCTGATTTGCTATTTATATATGAATCACTTTTTGCAGATATTGCATAGTTGCACATTTTAACTCCTTCTCCAAGATCATTACAAGACGACGATTGTACTTAATGATTGCATTGAACTGGTTTTGGGCAATCGTTCTTGCTTCAGTTGCTTTCAGTGACAGAATTGGTCTTGGGTAAGAAAAAATGCTTTACTTTTTTATTCAAAGAAAGCAGTTTTTGAAGTAATAGATAATGTTCACGAACCTTTCAATCGAGATTTTGTCAAATTATCTATGTAAAGAAAAGTGAATTACAATGAATTGGTCCGAGCCCCTTAGCTTGCGTCATTGGACCTGCGTATATGATCTTATGCCAGTGTTCACAAAAGGATTGAAACGGAAACCAGCTAAACTTACCAGACTACAGATAAAAATTCAGAGTGTTTCCTACTAATTGCAAGTTGTTCCTTTACGTGCACCGAAATTACCGTGATTGACTTTCTACGGCAAAATATCAACAAAAATTTCAGTTTTAGATTAAGTAGTTAGTAAATTTGTTAATGAAGAAAAAATGGCCAAACACTAGGAACACCATTAGTGTTAGTCAATAGGTGATTAAATAAGGAGCATAGATGTCACTTATCAACAAAATCCCCCATAGCATAAATGTACAAAACTCAATATTCAAACAATGTTTGCCTTTGTAAAGGATTTTGAAAATTTTCGAACCTGAGTAAACGTGTAAAAACGAAAAATTGCGTGAGGGTGTCAAAATGACGTGCATTATCAAACGTTGACAAACGTCATCATTCATCAAATTGTGTGAAGTGTCATTGGGCACTGAAAATAACTCAGAAACACCACTAGTGTTCTGAGCATTGGGTTGAAAACTTCAACGCAATGCTGAAGACAAACATTATTTCGCCATTTAAAAATTTTTAACCGCGCTTGGTGAAATCGCTCACACCTCGTGCTCTGCTCATTGACCTCAAAATGGTGATATCAGTGAAACGCCCTTTTTTGGCCTATTTGGTTTATTTTTCATTGGAAGCAAATTGAAGATGTTTTAAAAGTGAAGAGAATCCTGCACGTAGCAAAACTACAGTAATTTGCAAATATTTGGTAATTCGGTTTTTCGAGCGAAGCACTGTTGATATCAGATATGTTGGTCGTTTGTTTCATTAACTGAGTTTCTAGAAACGCAGGCAAATTTCGCAAAAATTCGCCATTTATTTCTTGGTTCTTCATTGAGTATAGTCACATTCCATGGTTCCATATATTGCAGTGGTTCTTAACCTTTTTTCGCGCATTACCCATTTTAGTTTAGACCAAATGTCAATTTGCCAAAATCCTAACTTGTCTATTTTTCTACTTCGAAGTCCAATTTATCTGCTTTCCTCAATATAAAACAATGCTATGTATCAAAAAGAACAAGTTAATGTAAAGCTGTATGCACACGGAATACTTCCTGTGCGTTTTTTGAGCGCTTGCGTCTGATTTCGTGACGTCACGTCCTTTTCTGATGCGTCTGGTATAGTCAGCGTTCGAGTATAACCTGTTTCTATATTGACGCATCAGAATCACTTCTACTCGAACGCAGACCAAACAGAACCTTCGCCAAAAATTGGTCAATAGGGGGCTTTACATTTGTGCGGGAGGGCTTTACGTTCGTGCAGGGGGGGCTTGACATTCAATTTGACAAAAAATTCCACTAATTTATAGTGTTTCATATTTCAGTTTTGGGGGGCTTGGAGCTTTGTTTGGGCGTGACGTCACGAAATCAGACGCATGCGCCCAAAATACGCATAGGACGCATGCCGTGTGCATACAGATTTAGAGGCCAACATTCATACAAGATAATTAGAGAGATTTTTGCTCTTTTTTTGTCTACAATCGATGAAATACGGGGTGCGATTTCGGAGATAGCCCAACGTAAATACGAGTCCAGATCTAACGATCTGTTTCGAGTTTTTGCTTTTAACAGCAACAACACTTGAAAATGCTGACTCACACAGATAATCAGAGGGGAACACATTCAACAATGTTAGTGGCTTTTCTGCAACTTTTGCATATGCTTTCTCCATCATTCCCCGGAATTTTTCCCAGCTTTCATCTTCAAAGGAAGCCTTCACAGTTAAATCATGAATCATATCCAACTCTTCTTGAATACCTTCATCATCATTTTGTTCACTTGGAAAATCTTTAACAAACTCTGAAAGGGTTCCTTGTTGATGCCATCATACGTGTGTCGTGTTCAACACCGGGAAACTGACGACGAAATTCCTCAATCAAACAGTTGAAGTGGTCAACGGCACCACGTTGAATAATGCTGTCGATACCGTTGATCGCACTCATTTTATTCATCATTGGAAACACTGCCAGTCTCTGCCCAGATTGTATATTTGTTTTCCATAGTTTAAACTTTGCAATAAAACCAGCAATCGTATCTCGTAGTCCCAGTATGTTTGCGCCGACACCTTGCAACAAACGATACATCGGGACAACTGGTCATCACCTCTCCCTGTGAAAGTGAATCCAGATTCGTGAAAAGTATCGCTATATTTTCTCTTAGCTTTAGTCATTCTTTTTTCTGAAATTGAAATTTTAACTTGAAATATAGCACAATAACTTAACTATAAACTCGGCTATGCTAGCACACAGAACAAACCAGCATAGCAGCACGAAAAATGTAACTGTTACGTCACAAAAATTTGGTTACAGCACGAGACAATAAATATCACTGTGGAAACAAGTCTGAAAATGCTAGACTGCTAGAAGGAATCATAAAAAGCTAATATGGAAACGAATTTCGATAACAGAGCTTAAAAAAGAGAAGAGCACCTGCAACATTGTTTGTTACATCTATAATTCAAAATATTTTGGTTGCGCTAATTACCCACCTGCTGCCCTGTCATTACCCACAAGTGGGTAATTACGCATAGGTTAAGAACCCATGGTATTGCGCTAGATTAATAAGCCTGTGAATCACGTATCTTCCTGAAGTGCAAAAAGCCAGTATGTGTTTAATCAAATATTTGAATGAAACTCCTTTCACTTGCACACAAATTGTTATCTGGCCTAGACCTTCTTTTACTTCATCAGCTTTTCTAATTTTCATCTCTTATCAGTTCGATTTTTCCCTTTATTGCTCTTTATCTCAAAAATATTTCTTAAGCTTCTTTAAAGCTTCATCCATCATTTACTCCCGCTTGGTGCACTCTTAATCACTTTCGTTCATAAATGCATGGTTCTGTTACCCAGTTGCCAAGCATAAGCTTTTTTCTCGTTAACATTTTTGCAGGTATTCAAACAACACGATGGTTTGTTCTTGGAACTCAAGTTCTTCTAAGATTTACAACTATACTCTGATGCTGGTTGCTTACTGGATTCCTCTTGCCATAGCGGTTACCTTCTACATAAAGCTGTATAAGTAAGAGCGTGAAGACTATGGTAAAAATGTAATTATTTGTACATCAGTTATATCCAATCGTACTAGTAAACATATTTAATGAACCGAACTAAAATCCTGGTCTTGAAATGAATACCGAAGGACCGAATAGGCACCACGAGAATGTTTCGAACTGTTTATGTGAGTAGAAGCGCTTTCTACAAATGCGTAAGCAATTGTAGATTTGTCTGAAAACTGCGTGTTATTTCAAATGTGATTAAATCACCTTAAGTACTTGTCCGGAGTAGAATAGGCCCAAAAGCCAATTTTACCGAGTGAGTGAAGATAAGCGCAACTGCGGAGGATCAAAAAGCGTAGTGTACTGATATAGCTGCAAGTGCACAGTTTTATCACACCTTGACCAATACATCGGCTGAAAGGAAGCACAAACTTTACTTGAAAGTCAGCGATAATGCTGCAGGATGTAATGTTTCTCAAGAAAAAACGAAACTATCCACGGTGGCCCTATAGGCATAAAAGAAACTAGTATAGCGCTATAGGCATGAAAAGCCTGTTTGTAGGCCATCGTTTCTTCAAACAAGCCAAGACTCGCGGGAGTGATTGATCTCTTCGAAGCAATGCAATCGCGCCCGAATTTCCTCACCGCTGTCGCCTTCTCTGAAGGAGTGTGAGACTAATCCGAGCAGAGAACAAAACAACGTAGCGGTGTTTGCAAATAGAATTGGCTGAAGAATGGTCACAATCATTTCGCTCACAGAAGTAACCGCGGTGGGCACAACAAATGCACGTCACGAAAGAAAAAAATCGTTACTCTGAATGTTGTAAAAAAGTTTTGTATGCAAACCCGAAATCGGCTCGAAACATTTCGACAAACTCAAGCCCGAACCCAGCCCGACCGAAAATCCCGGCCCGACTTTCAACTCTGTACCAGACATACTCGTATAAAGAATAAAAAATTATATTTTTACTAAATTCTTTGCAAAACTGCATACAATTTCAAAACACCAATCCTCTCTGTATAGGGTCACGAAGGCATTTGTTTTAGGAGGCCTGGAAACATCTCAAAGATTTCAACATCTGAAATTATGCAGGATCCACACCAGTGCGCAAACAAGGGCGAACGCTTTGTAAAAATCTTACAGCTTGCACTGCAGATAGCACTCCAACCATTATTACCCAAACTTAATAACCGAAGTGAGAATCGGAACAAATACCGATATAAAAAAATGAAAAAGCTTAACAATGTTTGCAAGCTCCCTTTTGTCATCACAATACGATGAACCTCACGCAGTAGTGCATTTGCTTTTACCAACTTGGGTGTCATTCCCTGTGTTCGTGCGTTACTCGTGAATAACATAAAAAGATGCTTTACTTTTCCGACTTGCTGCAGTGCATGTCCCGTATTTGTTACGGACCCGGATTTCTGGAGGTGATTGATGCCTCATTTTTAGTGTTAATTCTCCGCCCAATTTAATCGCAAGCAGCTGCACAGCTGCAATCCAACCAAGTGCGTGTGTGATGCACCGTTTGGAGGGTGCAAGCAACACCAATTTGTCAAAAAAGAGCTAAGAATTGACCAATGCCTGTCTCATCAGCGGCACACTGATCGACTCGACTGTGACGACTTATCTGCATCATGTGTCTATGTGGAGAGGTTAGAGAAGACACTCTTTTCGAGAACCAACAAGTACGGCGAACAGTTTTGATGCAAGGCTTTTTGTATGGACGAAGGTCTAAGCAGGAATAAAATCGCTTAATGGCCAGCATCTGTAATTGCTGCATGGGACAAGTTGGATATACTGATTACTCTTGTGGATTCGGCAGTTTACACGTGAAGTTTCGACGTATGCTGAAGTCATGTCGTGTATATATTTCGTTAAGCCAGCCAACGAAGTATTTGCAAGACAACTAGTGAAACACTATCGATGAATTTCATCAACGATTAAAAGCACTCAGTGACGACTGCAAGTGCAAACTCGTGTTAGCTGTTCTCGTGCCTGGTCTCCGCTGTGCACATATCCGATAACAAATGCTAGAGTGCAACGTGATCGAATTGCAAACGACTTTCTGAGAAGTCAGAGCGCTTTGTGAAGCTGTAACGAATGCAGGAATTACATCGTTGCTCCGCAGATGAACAGTCATTCTCCTGACTCTGGGGTCTGCTCTGTCGCGCCGAAAAGCTCAGCTCAAATACATTGGACTTTGCGGCAAATCACGAATATTGCGCATTGTGTGGCAAATGTTACACGAGGTGGATATGTCCGACAAACAAGCGTTTCTGCTGTAAAAGCGCAAAAAAAACGACATTTTACAATTGTGTGCCCAGGTTTTTTTTAAGGTTTCGCTTTGGTGACCGCAAGGAAATTTTAAGAGTGCGCAAATATTTCATCTAAGTATGTAAAAATAACCACAGTTGCAAAAAACGAATTATTTATTATTGGCAGTGCTTATTTTACAAAACAAATTTTCTACAAAAGTTGGTTATATTTTGAGAGACCGTTGGAGGAATTTGAGAGACCGTTTTGGTTCCTCAAAACACCTTAAAAAAAACACTGTGTGTGCCATTAGATCAACCCGAGAACGGCTACGTGCGTTCCACCCACAGTATGTTTGCACTGTGTTCGTCTCACCAAAGTTCTGACGACCAAAAGGTAAATGATCGGATCCCAGGTGCAAAAAGCCACCGTATTGATTTGATATGCTGCCGCCGTAACCTACTTGCAGCAACCAATGGTAATCACAAAGAGATAGGATGGTTCTTCTGCTAACACGCAAGGGTCCTGTTGCGAATCGATGGAACTGCAACATGGCTGTTACATATAATAATTTAAATTTGTCAGAAGTGAACACTCGTGGATGTGTCGTAATTCGAAGACACGATTTTCTCAAAAAGCATCAACGGGTGAACTTTTGCGTTTCGAAGTCTTGAATGTCCGTTGAGCTTGGGGTCGTTGGACGCAGTGAATGTTATGCAGCCACTTCGATGTTTCGAGCGCGTTACATGTTTCTGATTGCAAGCCCTGGAGCATCGAAATCTCGACATTACTAAAAATCAGATAAGAAGTTTAGAACTGATAAAATCTCCCAAGTGTTTCGCGGTGATAGAATCGAACCAAATGCGTCGCCGTGCCCAGGTTGCGTATGGACTACAGCCAAACTGACCACAAACGCAGAGTCACATATGCATATTTAGATTTCATCATGGCGTGCAGTAGACCTCAAGAAGAAAATTACCAGAATTGCAACGACGTTAAGTGCACGTTTGTGAAGAAAACGAGGAAGACTTTTCAGCGGTAATGTAAACTGTAGAAAATAACGCTTCTTAAAAATGCCATCTGTGCTTCGTTATGTCAAGATAATGATTGGTCAGTTGCATTCTTGCGTGCTGGAGAAATGTTCGCTGCGTTAGTAAAGGCTTGAGGAAGAGGCTGCGGCCAATGTGGAAATGGTGGAAAACGGAGACAATATTTTCCGGATGCTCTGTCTCGTGTCTTGTATTGTGCAAGTTTTCACAAAAGACGCTTCACAATCTTACCGGCGTTGTGCGCCGCCGTGATGTCAGTCGCTTGTGTATTCTTATTCGCGCGACAAACGTGGCTTAGTTTATGGACGATGGGCGGAAACTGTCATGAGTTGTCGCGTGTGTAGCGCCATCAAACCTATTTTTTACAAACCGCCAGCTGCCCAGCTTTTTAAAACAACACAACCTTTTCAATGTCCCCGTATTGCTTTTAAAGACCCTTTGCCATCTGTATCAACTAACCCTCATCTTCTAACCTAACGATTGTTGACAACTATCCGCGCTTTCCTTGCTACAGTGTCACGTATCTACCCAGTTTGTGATAATGTTTCATGGGGTTGATCGTGTTGCTTGCTACGCTGGTCTATAGTCACTCTGGCAGAGGGTGTGCCATTTTTCGCAAGTTTTAATGACGTTTTAGCAGAAGGATAGCGTTGCTTGCAGTCGATTGTATTCTTTCAGTGCATCTGCCAACGCCCATTATGAATGATCAGATGAATCATTTGGTCAACTGTATATCTCACACTGAAGGCTTGTAACTCGGACAATGCGCAGTGTCGAACGATTTTTGCTTTGATACTTTTATTTTTTGTAGATTCATTGCTTTGCAGTGCCATCAATAAAGTTCCAGACAATTTTTTTAACTTTAGGCGTCGCTCTACGTTAGGCGTCTCTGTTCCAACATGGCTGATTTCGCCAAATCATGTACATTTGAAGCGTGATGGTCGTTCCCCGAAAGACGACAATAACCGAGGAAGTGGAACTTGTGCATGCACCTCCGCAGTATGCACATGTTCGTTTTCTGTATGTAAAGGAAATGACATGCCGCCAAGTGACGTAGACCTGTTAGTGGGCCTTCCGCCGCGTCATCAGCTTAAGTTGATCGTGAGCAGCTGTCTCAAACATGCAGGACGCGTGTAGCCCGCGAGGACGTTTTGTGAAGCCGGCGATTGTTTTTGCGGATTTTCAAGTAAATGACATTAACATTATTTAGTTTATTCACCAGTGTTCACACGTTCTCGGCCAACGTGTGAACGGATCCCTTTCAAAAGAACGTCAAGACAGCTAGAAATTATTTTCCTGTATCTCATGATACCTTTCGCAGACAACAAGAGGTGAAAGCTGTTTGTAGTAACGTTCAGGCACCGTCATTGTTGCGTCAACGTCATAATGCGACCCTCGGGTTACTTTATAAGTCCTCATTTGGCCTTCAGAGCAATTTCACTTTGTGACCCTGATCAGGAGGCTTTTTTGGTCACACAGAATGCGTATGGTCGACGTTCCATTGAGCACACGCCCGCACGATTCACTTTCAGAACACAGGGAGGCAATTGACAAAGGGGTTTTGCCCGAGAATTTTAACAGAGCGTTTGCAACGTTACAGCGAATGGTGCAAAGTAGAGTAATCATCTCTGCTCTGCTCTTGATATTACGGTTGCGTCCTTAAAGTCACGCTGCGTCCACACGTCAAAGGAAGTGTGTTGTTAGGTATGGAGCTTTCACTTTCTAGTGAACAGATTTTTGGGGGAAGATTCTTTTGGAACTTGTCCGTGCGTAGCTCGCCGATCATAGTTTGATCCTAATTTTTCAAACAAAAAAATAATTCGGATTTTAAATTCTACTAACCTGAGCGATGATTTTGTGGCTTCGTCTGACAATGTGAAAATCTTAGTTGCACTGTTGTGCAATCCTTTGCGACTCGGTAAATATGCCAATGGAATTAGGAAGGGCTTTTGTCATCAAATCGAAATAATTCGTTGATGACATCTTCCTGTAGATTGAACTACATGCCAATTATATGCTGCGTGGGTGGCCACCTGCGCAAATACTTCGCCTCTTAGCCCGTACAAAACACGGCTGCATGACTTGTAGCACATTTTCGTCAGAGTTCTCAGGTTAATCTTGTTTCAAAGGGCCTTCATTGGCTTCAAGAAAGCAAATAATGTAGTTTGAAGCGTTACCGCTTGTGCGAAGTGTTGCATGGTATCGCACCTGACTATTTCAAACTTGCTTGTAAAATAATATCAACCATCGCGTCAGTTATACGATCATCTAACATGTCCACGTTACTTGGCTCCGGACTGCTCACCATTCAGTACGGGCTCTTGCTCTATGTTACCAAAAGTGTTTGTGATCCACAGTGCGTTGTTGTGGCACTGATGCATAAGAAGATTTCCGTTACCGTGTGGGTCAGTGCCACCATGTTTACTGATTTCCCCCACCGCCACCCGTGCACCAGCGTTTTTCCAACATCTGCACTAAAATTCCCTCAAATAATCGTGGATTAATTAACTTTAACCTCTTGCAGGTAATCACCAGTTTATGTTGGGTACTTCACAGTTAATCTTGGAAAGTATTTCTGCATAAAGGACAGGGAGGCGTTTGTCAACGTCACACTCACACTGTGAGTCACACTCAACGTGCACAACCTTTTTCCCACAACGAACCATCAAAATAAAACAACCTTCTGGCGACTTAAGAGTATCCCCGCTCCTGCAGAGAAGACAATATTGGCTCAATGCGGACGTTTAACAATTTGTACCGATTACCCAGATCCACAGTATTAAGGCCACGATGTTTAGTCGAAGAGATGCCAACAATCTCCGAGCAAACACATTTGACTTCCTCAAAACAATTCATGTTCTTTTGATCTGTGTGGGGTGATTTTCTATTAAACCAATAACTACGCCTTTGCACAACTGCTGTTCATGTGTGGATTGTAAATCTCCTAACGTAGAAACCCCCCTGCGCTGTCTCCTCCCAGAATGGGTAGCAAAACAAACTGAGGTAGGAAGACTGTCGCGATGGGTCTCACTGCTTAAAACACGGTCTTCGTTGACGCTCGTGACTACGGCAGCTCGATGATATGGTCGTTCTTGCACGATGATATTGTCGTTTTATAATTTACGTTGCTATCACACTATAGTTAAGCCATTACAAAACCGGTGGCGCAATTTGCCCGTCACGTTTTGCGGAAACAGGATGCCACGAAGATGCGTTGTTGCGTGCACATTTGCCTACATGAGAGGTCTGCTGCATTAGATATGTTCAAATCAGCACACCTGAAAGGAGATATATGTTTTGCGCTTTCACTTTCCTTGAACGGCAGGGAGAACGATTTGTGGTCTCGTATTGCTTATACCTCATCTGCTTGAATGTAGGCTTTGAATTTTCCTAAAAAACTATTGGCTCTTTGTACTTCTTGCTAAACAATTTGTCACAGGGCCAGTGTTCCCTCTAAGAAAATTCTAGACTGAGCAAGTGTTTGTTTTGTTGCGCACGGAGCGCATGCAACTGCGCAACCATGCAGACACACAAACAGTGAAGCGTTCCCAGCGTTGAAAGGGCTGTTCGATATATATATATACACCGTATTAAATTTAGAATGTTGGAAGTGCGCTAGAATGAGATAGCACTGCTCAAATTGTCAGGTTGGACTGCGCAATTGCGCAGTTGCGCACCTTAGAGGGAACACTGCACAAGGCTAATAGTTGATTTCCAAACCGTTTTATAGCTTCAGTGTATAAATACTTGTCTTGTCGTCGTGATACACTACTGATGTTGCCGATTCGATGTAACAGTAGGGTCATCTCCATTTTTCGGAAAAAGTTTTCATCGAAAAAGATTCGATGCCTTTTGATGTTTTCGTAACGCAATTGTCCAACGCAAATACAAACATGTAAAACCATTTGACTATACACACAACTGTCGTCTCTAGATTCTACTGCTCACTTAATATCGACTATTTTTTTGTCTTCTGTAATGATACCATCATACGTTCTCGTGGGAAAAGCCAGATGCCAAAACGCCCATTTTCTGTATTTCAACATTAATCGATGGACCTCATTCCATTATTGGAAAAACCTTTGCAGACTAATTAAATGTTACTTGCCACAGTGCTTGCAATGTGAAAGTTGATACGGAAAAGATTTTCACATGTTAACATTGCGTGCTGTGTGGTCTCAGAACGTGTTTTAACATCACGAAAATTTTCACCTTTGTTTAAATTTCTAATGCAATGCGAAGTGCACTTTATCCAATAGGTCTGTTCGAAGACAAGACAAGTCACTTCAACGATTTACTGACTCAATCAGCATACATGCATCTAACGCTCAAAGGGAAATCCGGCTATCGCGTACAATTGTCATCACAATCGTTGTCTCACTTCTATTCTGGCTGCCTCGAGCCTTCGTGGAGATTATGGGAAGATCTAGAGCAGGACCTGTGACTGATAAAGTACGAATGGTTTGAATGTCTAACGACATACACTTCCTTTTAATTATTTGTGTCACGACCAAAATATCACACTTTGTCAAATTTTATATCTAAACGAAAATAAAACCAAACAGGCCAGTTGTTGCAAACTCGCTTGCAGAAATTTTGACTAATATATATGACTAGTTTACATTTTTGATTGAGAATCGTTCACATATGTGTTGAAAACAAGACAATATCCAGTCATGACTTGTTAAAAGCGTTTACTACTATTCTAAATCAATAGTTCTTGAATTTATCAAAGTGCCTGACAATGTTAGAGGATAGCTGTTTTCGCCTATGCAAAAATGTCCTGGATTCTCAAAATCACCGAACATTGTTTAAAACAAACCTTGTTGAAACTTTGGAAAAAGTAAATAAATTTGAGCATTATACTGATTCATCAACTCTGCATTAGAGACAAGTCATGGCGAACAGTGGAAATGTATTCTTTGCAGTCAATTCGAATAAATATTGTTTTAGAATCAAGCAACCCGCTGAGGAATTTCTTCTGGTGCGATTTACAATACGAGGTTACTTTCAAAGATCCTCAATTTCGAAATAACACGCAAAGATCTACGAGTTACAAAATATTTAACTGAACATTTTGGCATAAATTTATTAATGATATCTTAAAAAACGGTAAAGTACACCTCGAGGTCACTTCGTTGATTGTAACCGGTGACAAAGATGTCAGAAAGTGATGTCTAATGTTTTGTCAACAAAACTCGATGATGATTGACTTACAAAACCTTTGTAACAGCAAACACGTTTTGAAACTGTTAATTAACTTTGTCACCAGATTGAAGGAAGAATATTTGATTCCAAAAATTATCCTCAAAACAATTTGCCGCATCGGTCGATTTTTTGGTAAAATTGAAAGAAACGAAAAATTTTATAAGGCTGCAAGTGAACACTGCTTGTAGATTTTTGATCACCGTTTCATTAATGCTTTGGAAAATCATTCCTTAAGCAAGATTAAAGCGACTGCTTTCACATTTTCAGGTTCTGATCATCAATAGACCAATTGATATCGTTTTTCTGTAAGTTTTAAAACTTTTCCTCAATTATTCAAAGTGAGACACTGGAATTTGACACACATATTGACCATCCTTACTGTTCTAGCTGCTGCCTTTCAAGAAATTGGATATATTCAAACGCATAGGCGTACGAAGCGGGGGATCCGGGGTGTGAAAAATTCCAGGGTAACTCTGTTTTTCAGGGCAAGCGCAAGTCGTTCAAAAATCCTGAATGACAAAAAATACATATTCAATACAGTGAAAAATTCAAGGGCAACTCTGTTTTTCAGGGCAAGCGCTAGTTGCTCAAAAATCTTGAATAATAACAAATATATATTCAGTACTGTGAATTCAGGGGACCCTCTGTTTTTCAGGGCAAGCGCAAGTTGCTCCCAAATGTAAAACGTATATCCAATACAGTGAAACATTTCTGAGCAACTCTGTTTTTCACGGCAAGCGCAAGTTGCTCAAAAATCCTGAATGTAAAAAATATATTCAATGCAGTGAAAATTTTCAGGGGAAACTGTTTTCAGGCCAAGCACAAATTGTTAACAATCCTGAATATAAAAAGTATATTCACTACAGTGAAAATGTTCAAGGCAACTTTGTTTTTTCAGGGCAAGCGTAAGAAAAAAATTTCAATACAGTGTATTCAGTATGTATTCACTTGGGGTCGATCCGTGTAATTTGAGCTAGTGTAGTGTGTAATCAGGACCGACGTCATGTTTGGTTATAGTGACTTTGATTTGGACCAAGCCCTTGTTTTCTGTAAAAATCGAATAATCGGATGTCGATAGTTCAACCGCTTAGCATACGAATTCTCTTTCTTTGTTCATTTTCGCTGGGTAAAGGAGCAGGGTGTTAAGATGATAGAATTTTTTGATTAACGGGAGTTTTGTAAGCGCGCAGCACGGACGTGCAGATTGCTTGGCTCCTTTGAGTGCTCGTCTAGTGCCTTGCTCAAGCGCACAGCAGCGATAACACAGGCAGGTTTAGGGAGTCAGACCATACGATCCGGAACAGTCGCTTTTCAAACATTGCGTTGTATCATCGAAGTCGCGTACATATTTGCATCAGTGAAAGCAATTACCGTAAAATTGCTTGTCTGGGAGAACACAATACGCATGGAAATTCAACCCCTTGAGTTAACAAGCAAGGTAACTACAGAATTTGCCTGTAACGTCATCTCTAGGGGATTGCATATAGAACGTTATTGTCGATTGACATTATAAGCGAATTGAAATGCACATAAAAGATATCATCGCGACCAAACAAAATGTAACGTTATGGGCGAATTGACGTTACAGAGGAAGCCGTGATACACGAATTCAACTGTATAGAACAGATTTACGTGAGGTTTCAGGCCCCATTCGGATTAAACTGAAAATTTAGTTTCAAGACAAATTGTTTATTTTCAGGGGAAATTGTTATTTTCAGGGCAATTTTTTTCGCATCCCCAGTAAAACGCCCGCACGCCTGTGCTCAGACTTGTCAACAAGTATTGTCTGTTTAGAAAACGACTATTTTACATTTAACCAAGGTTAATTCAAAATGGTATTTTTTAAGGTGACATCCTGGGTGGCAATCAGCAATTCTTCAATAAACTTCATTGTTTATGGGGCAACGAATCCGGCATATCGAAGACGATTTAAAAGGTTTCTTTTATGGTTATTTTGTCACCAAAACCATGGCATCAGGTGATTCTTTTTTTGTTTTTTATTTCAAGAGGTATTCAGTCATCACTTCTATTTATCGTAGGCATACATGTAAAGCAGTAAAGAAATAAAAACACACATGAATTGCAGGGGAAGTAATATTATTTGGTTAATGATGCTCTTAGTTGATCGAACAAAAATTTTTCGAGTAAATCGACATGAAAGGATACCCTACATCAGTGGTTACCAACCGGGGTGACGCGGCACCCTGGGATGCCATTTACAATACCCAGGGGTGCCGCGAGCTAATACGTTTTTTAATATTATATTATTGAAAATATATTTTCCAAATGTCGCCAAAACTCAATCCAAATTGCTATGGGTTCGCCACTAGGTGCCGGAAATTATATTTCTGTTTTGTAGGGTGCCGCAAGCCTAAAAAGGTTGGGAACCACTGCCCTGCATGTTGTACATAATACATCAATCTAATGAATTTCAGACACGTTAAAAAAAGACAGTTTGACACAAACCATGTAGACCCCACACTCGGACACTTTTTTTTCATCTTCAATCCTGTAAAAGGCGTAACACAAATCTTACTCGCAAAACGTTGACACTGAAAACACGGTTAGACAAAAACACACGACCTCTGACAACGAAGAGTGAGCAAGAGCAGAATACATTTTCTTTGTCAAAAGGTTCACCTTCCTAGAACCTCAAACCCATCTACCACTATGACAACCTGCGTTCAACAACGGCATGGAACAAGCACATTTCGGCACTGGTAATAGCGCCACGTGCGAGATGACAGGTTCCGGTGGCAAGCATCGCGGTTAAACAGAGCGTTCCAGTCCAGGAACGATCTAGAAACATGGCGAATTTCAACGTTTTACGAAATCTAGAAAGTCCCTTTCGATATAATTGAACAATTAGTTTGGCTTTACTAAAATATTTTTCATTTCCTCTTTTGCTTAGTGAGGCACAAAACAAAAAATAGATTAGGGGCTAATAGGAGCGCACAATGAAGCAAATTTTAGTTTTGCGTTTGTTGTGGCAAGCACAGCTTTGCTGTTGGAAACAGTTCTTAAGTTCTCCCTTTCCTTGTCTCATAGTTCTTTCAGTAAGTGTCAACATCGGTGGATAGCAGCAGTGGCAGCGTTTATCCCCCCGGATCGACGAAAACATGACAAACTCTAGCGGTACGGCAAGTTTCTGATGAAACTGCCTGCTTGGTTCTGTTGTCACTCGTTTGCGATGATTCACGCTTGTACATATCACTCAGTGATGATTGCAAAGCATAGTAGTGACTTACACAAGTGAATCCATCACAATTCATTTGCACAGGTATACTGGTGTCGTATATAGAACTTCAGTCCTCATTGTCTTGCTGAACACAGGCCGGTTTTTGTATCAGTAGTTGAGTATACGAGTTTCTGGGCAGGTGAACCTTTTATCAAATCCATTCCGCTCTTGCTCACTGTGCCTAGCCATAGTCAGTGTACGTTTTTCTGTCTTTGTTTTCAACGTCAATATTTTATGAGTAAAGTTTGTCTCACGCCGTGTATAAGAAGATTTAGTTGCGAAATATATACGATTTACCTTAAATAAAAACCGAAAGAAAACTCTTGAAAGAAAATTTTTGAATGAAATATTATATCATAAAAAATTTCAAATCTGCAAGAAATGTCATTTTTACACCAGTACACTTGTGTCATCATCATTTGCTAGTTGCTTGGAGCTCTGTGTGCGATTAATGTCAGTCAGTTTGCAGTACTGATTTTGGAAATTCTTGAATTTTACTGTAAAACAACATATCACAATTAAGACGATAGCCAACTTTAACCCTATTTAATCCATTAATCCCCGGAAGTCAAAAACTTTGAATTTTTTGGTTCTGCCGTAAGATGTTCTTCCAGATGAAATCCGGAAATGATTTGAGATTGTTTTTCGTGAAATCCATTTTCTGAAGTCTTCTTTTGACTGTATGGTATATCATACGCTAGGCATTCCAAAAAGTGTGTCAACTACTATTTTGGCCTACGTTGAGTGGAGATTTCAAGGATACACACACGTGCAAGTATCAGTTTTAGCACATTTTGATGAACAACGAAGACTTAACCCTGCAAGGACCGCAAAGTCGCTATGTAGGCTTTGACTTTGCCCAGTCATGACTTAACGACCGATAAGGCTAGAGAACTGTGCAAAACCTCTGACGAAGCATAGTCTCCCAGAATCGACCTTTAAAAAGTCTGAAAAGTTTTTGTTTGCAGTATTTACGGTGTGACATCACGACTGAGAGTGGTATAGAGATTCTTGGATGAGGTAATTAGCGCCTGAGAAAAACGCTCAAAGGGGAATTTACCTTTTTTTTCTTTTAAAATTGATTAAGCGAATATCCGCATTTTAGAGCCCTAGATTGGCCATCTAGTGTTAGTAATTGGCAATTTATGACCAAAATATCAATAATTAATGATTTCATCCCTTCGGCCACAACTGTCTGGTGAAGACTCACATTGAAATTCATGCAAACGAATTTGGTTCATTTGCCACATGCAACAAACAATCTTTGGGTATGTGTGCAGCTTTAGTCCATTTGACGGTCTTTTCCATATAATCCTACAAAAGTATAAGGACGTATTTTTTGTATCGGGAAGAACACCTCTTTTTGCTCCAACACTAGGTGCTGCTAGCAAAGAATCACATCCTGTCTTGTGAAAACCAATAGTAAAACCTTCAGTCAATACGTCTGTGCAATAACCATATATTTGCGATGTTGCCTCTTAGGCAGAATCCAAACAATGGCCAAACCCCCTTCTTTGACTGAATTAAAAAACGCTACAGTCCTGTAAACTCATAAAAAAAACAAAATCCTCTCATCTTTTCACTGTGAAGCTTGATGAGGTTTGGTTGAGTAAAATAAGCTCTTTTTCTGGTTTCTTTTCCAATGATTGCACTTCCCGTCTTCAAACAACTCCATGTGTGTGAGACTAGTTGTCATTGTGACTCGGGTTTTGTTGTTCAACCCCACCAAACTGATTATTTTGCATCTTCAACTGAGCACCAAGCAACCCTTTCAGACTAGGTTTAGTGAAGCACTAACCAGTACATAGCGGATTATCCTGTTGGTAATATGCTAGCCCCATAGATTATTCAAATCAAGCAATATGTGCTGCTATGGGATACTGTCTTCCAGTCCGCTGATTTATAGCCTAGCTCTAGCACATATAAGCATTGCGCAGGAGTCTCCAAACTTTTTGTTCCTGGGCCACACAAGCTATTGCACAATATTCCGACGGTCAGACATCTTACCTAATGTGATTGTTTCCGATATGTTACATTCTACCAAATCAACAAGTTTTTCGTAAAAAAATTGAGAAAACCTTTTCGCGGGCAGGAAAGGAATGGCTTCGTCGGTTTTAGCCCGCGGCCCGTAATGCGGGGACCCTGGTGTAGCACAAAATGGTTACAAAACTTCGAATCAATTGGGCTCTGGTCTAGAATATTCCATCCAGCACTTTTACCTTGAAAATATTTGGTAAGAGTAATGTCAAAGGGAGAGTAAATTTGGATAATATAACCGTATCCACAGCCCTAACCAAACTACTTTTCTTGCAAGGTAAATTTAAAGTACCATGCCGAATATTCTTGATCAGACCCAATGTTTCTGACGTCACTACATCTCTAAATCGACACCATTTTATTACCACTTTTAAAATATGTTTCGAAAAATCACAGTATTTGAAACCCTTGTCTAACCTATAAATATCACACGATGCACTCGTTACTTCCCAACGTACAATATTTCATACACTGTGAGACAAGTGTCACCGAATTGAAAATGTGAAAACTAGAACACGTTTGGTAGTACGGGGATGCTCACTATGCTAACAAACATAACCACAGGCTATTTTATGTATTAAAAGGTACGTTCTGGGTAACAAACTCATTAGGCTCTACCTATATCTAAACGTTTCGTTTTTGAAAATCTACTTATTTTATGTCAAAATTTGATAAACTTGTTGTCACTTCAAAAACGACAGTTTCTCACGGATTATAAACTGCTTTTACTATAGGTTGTAGCATACTACCACAATTTGTGGTGAAACGTTTTTAATCTTCCTTTAATGTGAATTTTTGGTTCAGACACGTTTGTGTGTGAACAATAATATGCTGGGCACTAATGGAGTCAACATGTGTGCATTCAGTGTATGTAAATGCTGTAAATGGCTAAATTCTGAAAACATTTTTTCGTGACTGTTAGGTTTTCAAACTGGGTTCGTCGAGCAAAATCGCTTCTAAGAAAAGCTGAAGGTTGCGTCTAGTGCAAAGGCGTTTCTTGAAAATGTGTGAATTCACTATAATCATTTGATGAGGAGTCAATTGGCCAAATAAAAAAAAATTCATCACATTCACCACCTACGTTTTCTTTGCAGGTCACGGCTAAGTCTTCGTTCCACGTCGAGTTTTGGGGGGCGCATGTCGTTCACAAAACACCGTGACACAATTCGACAATCATGCCGCTGTCATGTGAGTTTGAAATGAACACATTCCTTTATGGATATTTTATGTGTCCGTTATTAAGTAACCACTCAAAATCAAAGCTTTAAATTTCATCAATTTATATGTGCTTGCGTGCCGTTCCTCATTATCAAGCATATTTCTGAATGTTTCGATAAGGAGAAAGGCTTTTGTTTTCCAGTTTACACGTTTCTTTCTCTATTATACGAAGAGGTTAAACATTCGTTTGAATTAGTGGTTTCTTCATGGTGTCAAGCCTGTAATAAGATGAAAAATGCTCTTAGGAATACTGATGCGTGGTATTTATTGTATAATACGGCCTGAAGACAGATGTAATTGCTTTCCGTTTGTTTATCAGCGATTACATTATGCGGAGAAGAGGTAAACATGGTTACAAAAAACTTTGAGTACAATGTCTTGTCTAAATTCTTCAGAAACATGCTCGGGCCCTGTCACAAAAATGGTTTATCCATTATTTTTCAAAACACCATTCAGCAATCAACTAAACAGGTTTGAAAATAATCTAATGATCATGGCTTGACGCCAAACGTTTCATTTTACATTTTTGAGATTTCTAAATGAATGAAATATCCTTTGAAATTGTTTAAAATGTTAAAACCATGCGATTATTTTGCACGCAAAAATGCGCAGTATGAAAGACATTTCTCCCAAATGTGACAAGTATTATTATTTCGTCGCAAATGTAAACGGCATCAGCAGCGGCTACTAAAATCTTGAAGATATATTATATTCTACTCAACCTCTATTACAGTGAAGGTATTTGCAGGTGTTTGTATATACAGATTGAACAAAATCACCAGCGAAGAAAATTTGCACAAATCTCGACTTTCGATGGGAAAAGAACAAAATGCTTTATTGATGCAAGTTAGAAAATCGTATCCCATTATTACGAATTTAGCACATTTTTAATGAACTTGCATGCAACGAAATTTAGATTTGTTGACTGATAACCCTTTGACATACATGAATGCAAAATATTACCCATCTTCGAGAATTCACAGTCAGCCATCTTTTCAGATGTTTTATCTCGAATTACGGTAAAACATTCTTGAAGCTTTTTTGGGCCGGTAACAAGATAGTTGAACGGTAGCTTGCTCGTATGGAAAAGTATGTTTGTCGTTCTGGGGACCCCTCGAGCTGCTGAATGTTGTGTGATGGAAGTGGCAATGCGGTGATTTGTTTCTGCCAAATATTCTACCAATTGCGTATATTCAGTTATTGTATTTCTCACACAACGTAGCAACATTTGAACAAATGATCCTCTCTGTGTTTAATATGAAAGCAATGCAATCAAGCTGGTAACGCTTTGTTTCAATCTAAGCTTCTGTATATACGACGTACATGATATTAAAGACAAATAATATATCACTGTCAAAAAAAACAGCGAAACCAAATGCAATCCTCACATATTTATATTACAATGTGCAGGTTAAACATGAAGATACGATTTGCAAGCCACATTTGGAAGGGAGCAACATGAATTTTGTGAAAGCCACCAATACCTCATCTACAAACGTTCAAGAATAAAAACGTTATGCTGGTTTTGGCAACCTTTCATATGAGTAGGACCAAACCACAAGACGTTTCTCGCAGTGTGTCCACTTGTTCTTGTGTCTGCTACATTCCAACTAGAGTAATAGCAAGTTCGACTGCGTCGGAGATTTTGATCGGTTTATGTTTTAGACATGTGCTATGTGCCGTCACTGTGTTTTTATTTCGCTTGTTTGTCATGCAGAGAACAATGCGCAAATGAATGTGTGTCAACTATACAAGTTTCGTTCTAAGCGTATATCAAATTTGCTTAGTGAATGAACTGAAGAATGTACCTGGTGTCCAAGTCGGAATCAAGATTTTTCAGGGGTTATCCTCTCGCTTCGTAGAAAAATTTGAAGTTGGGTATTATGGCCAACACAATCAAAGGCTTTGGTCAAATATAAGAACAATGCACATGTCGTGATCGTGTTATATTTGTTACAACCCATGCCCGTTATAGACGGCAGCATCTACTAAATCAGTGTAATGATCAGTGAAAAACTTAATGCCGTGGGTTTAGAATGAAGAGCAAGAGTACAGTCTGAAGCAAATCAATTTTTCATACGTGTGAGAGGTTTGCAGGATTGGGTGTTGGTTTGTAGATCAGACCCGCCACCAGAGGAGGGGCAATCGGGCAATTGCCCTCCCCGAAATTTTTACAAACGTATATATTTGTTAGGCGCAGCAACAAGTTACATTGGTTTTCCCCCCCCCCCGAAAATATCAGTTGGTTGCGGCCCTGTTATAGTTAGTCATTAGGATATTTAGGAATGGTTAGCTTAGGATGGGTGCAATATGCGAAATAATTAAAAGGCTTGGAAATTCACCTTCTGCCGTACATTTATTACAAAATTTGCCGTATTGACCGTTGAGATAAAATATTAGTGGATAGTTTTGAAAATTTTTTTAAATGTAATAAGAATTTGGGATAGTTATCGCATTACAGAGACAACATTCTTTGGCTTACTTCACTAGCAGTAGTCGATGGCAATGAACACAACTTGGAAAATTGCTCATTATGAAATCGAATGATGTAGAGGGAGGGACAACTTTGGAGGATATTTTTGCAAATAGTGTAAAAGCGAATATTTAGTTCTTCAAAATTTTATGATTACTGGAGTCCGATTTGTAGCTTCTGTGTGTAAGTGTTTTTGTGGAAATAATTTAATCCAACATATTCCAGTTTTCTCTATCGCTTTTACGAAGACATCCCATATTAATCTGTAGCATCTGTGGATTCCTTGAGCTTAGTAATTTTTTTCTGCAGGTTTTACTCCTCCTATCTTTTAAACAAGGCATAATCTTTAGAGATGGATATTACCAAACCATTGGTTAGCCACGGATTGTTCAAAAGACAGCTTCTTTTGGAACAAACCTTCGAGAAGCATGTTGTTCGAGAATGTTTTTAATCATACTAAAAAACGTTTCACAAGTAGTGTTGTTGCCACTATTGCTGTTGCTAAAATTATAACTATTGTAATCAGTGTCTACATCTTCCAGAAAGGATGAAAGTTGAAAGAATTTTAAGCAACGAATGTTTGGTCTGTACGTTTTTTGTGATGTCTGGAAAAGTGGCAAGGTTTGACCACCATAAACATTGTTGCAGATTTGATTAGGGAAAGATAGCTGAGAGGTAGAACAAAATCTTGTATGATCGTTTGTGACAGATATACAACCAAAACCCAAAGTACTGTTGACACGATTTGTAATATGAGTGTGAAGATGGCATTTCAAAAGATTTGTATTTATGCCACCACAAATCACGTAATTGTTGTTTGTAGTGTCAGTTGCGTATTTCAAGTCAACTATTGAATGCAAGCTGAAAAGCTTAAAAATTTGATAAAGTGGGAGTGTAACTCACTCCAACAGTACAATTACGTATTGTTCACTAGCAAGTTGCACTTGACTTCAGTGAATATACGTTCACATTCATATGCAGGTAATTTTAAACGTTGCATTGTAACAAACTGAGTTTCATCATAATATATAGCTGATCACGTCCAGCTCTAGCTGACGAATCAGCATGAATGAAGTTGCACTCCACTTGGGAATTGTAATTTTTGTTTCCATCACTTGTTTGTTCAAAATTAAATTGATGCCATGATGAAATGTACGGTGAGTCGAAGATAGAGTACAGCTGAGAGTTCCTTCTTAGTAGAGAGCATACATTACATAGCAAGTGTTTTCAGGTTGTTCAAACTTACTATGCACGTTGGCTCGCCGGAATATTTTACGTCACAGATCATTCGTCAAACGCAATATGTTTAGTTTACAAAGCATTCGCTGCTGTTCGCCTTCGCCCACTTCAATCCGTTGGAAAAAATATCTACCATCAGTGCTGTACAGATTAATTTGCATACTTGCATTACATTTAGGAGTAAAATTCTAACTATATTCCAATGAATCATTACATATTGTGATCCTGCGTCACAACACATTAAAAAATGTCGATGTTTTTTCAGAAAGGCTTGAGATTAATTTGATTGGAAATAATCGAACCCTGGTAGCAGTATTTCCAACTTTATCACCGCAACAGCTACTGTACACCGTATGTTATTTTTAAGAACTCGACAAATCCTGGGATTTCTGTGCCGTTTGGTGTTGGCAGGTCAGTTGTATTTGGGGGAATTGGAGACAACCAAATGATACGCGCTTTCACTGATTTTGAGGCTATGTTATCTTGTGAATGTCAAATGTTGATCCTACATACTGTATTTTCCTATCACCTAACAACTGCGAAATGGTCATACCAAACCTGGAAGATTAGCATGCATGGCTTCAAGTTAGCAAAGGTAGTTGCTGGGTGCTTGTATCTTGTAATAGTTGTTGAAAATCCTTCATATTGATAAACTTCTTTACAAATGAAAGAGGAAATTGTGGCATTATTCTGTTCAAAGCTCATCTCATTTCGTGTTATACAGAATGAACCAGTGTTTTCGAGATTTTCAAATTCTGTATTCTCTGCAGAATCAAACACACCACCACAAAACGTCTGGGATGAACGGCCAAATTCCAGCAGATCCGAATCCACCAACTGAAGTCTGCTGTGACGCAGATCTCAAATAAGCCGCGTTGAACAAGCAACAAACTTCGTAGACAGTAACGTCTCCACCGGGATTTTTGGTCATCCATTTGTCAACGTCGTGATTGTAGGAGGAAGGGGTTTTTAAGGCTTGGTTTAAGGGAACACCAAGAAATTTTCTGAAGCCACATATGCTTTTAGCCAAACGTTCAAAGTAATTCCTAAACATATTCTCTATTACAATATTGGCAGTCACAGCGCATAATTTGTACTACTGCATTTGCAAAAACTGCAACACAAATTTTTCAGTTTTAACTTCTTCAGCTCATGCTCATCAGCAAAAGCATCGCTTTCTTATTCGTCTTCTGCAGATGCTACGATCTTTAGTGCTCGGCTTGTCACTCTCCGTCTGTGCTTTGCTTATGTCCATTTCAATCACAAATCTCATGAGCAATCTGAAGCGCTTCCTCATCATTAAGCTGCTCTGGACAATCTCATCGCCATGGGGGGCTTTCGCGGACTTATCCCCCTAAAACAAAGCACCAATCCCTCCAAATGTAATATTAAACACCATACATTAGTGGAGTTTGGTCAATTGTCAGAATTTTAGGCCCCCCTGAAAAAACGTATATCCCCCTATTGAAGACTTTCCAGGGACGGTTCTCTCTGGACCATTCGTTGTAACATTTATCAGAGAATTAAAAGTTAGATCAAGCAGCCGGCTTCATTTCTTGGTTCTAACACGGCACAGCGTTGAAAATCCTCTCTCTGCTCAAACTGTGGCATGTAGAATTGCAGCAATCTTGGTTGTCTCGTCGACCATACTAGCCCAGCATGGGCTCTGCTTGACATCAGAAGCAATGGGATTATTCAAATATTTCGAGATGCCTTAATCGGATGGCAAGTTATAGCCTTGAGACAAAATGGTTGAGGTTACCTTCTGTGGGACTTTGTTTGTTACAAACATTTGGGTTTTGAGGCCATGATGATGGATCTACAGTAGAAACTCTAGAAATCCAAGCAAGAGTTCTAAAGTTTTGGATTATACCCTAGTTTCTATTAAAAACTTTGACTGGTTGGGCCAAACATTTTGGCTGTTTGGGTTAGCGCACAGAGCCCGGTGATTTCGGTCAAAAGTGCGCAATCCTACCTCCATTAAGGAGACACCCATCAAAAAAGAAAATACAAAACTTTAAATTTTTTTAAAAATCCAAACACCAAGACTTGCCGCATCCTTTGGGGTTTGAACAGCTGTCTGGCTCAGTCGGCTAGGGAGTTGTGGTTGTGCAAATTCTACAAGAAAAGTGGCACACGCAGGATTAAAGGGTAAAGGGTTGGAGGAATGAAGTGTCAAGTTGCAGTTTCGACACATTCTATTCGCGCTACCAACCAGATTCCCACTGCGTGAAAGCACGAAACAAAACCTTTAGGTTCGGGCGGGCTATCCGAGTGTCGGATTCTTCCTTGGAGCATCTTGATATCCCACAGCTGGTAGCTACAGGCCTGCCTAGAATCTTACAACCTGAGCAATTAATGGAGCGGAGAGAATTCAAGTCAATAATTACCAACATTTCTACATTTTGCATGCAATTGCCACAAAGGTGAATTGTATGGTTTACGTACTTTCACAATCAATTAGACTTTTTCGTATGATCGATATTTTCGTTTCTTCAGGTGATGCATATTTTTATCAAATAATGGATGAGAAAAAATGGCTGTACAAGCAAAATTCCTTTCTGGTACTCTTCTTACGTTCAGTTTGTTTTAACAAAAGTTAGTGATCACGATAAACTTTGCAATGCTCAGTGGACATTGTAAAATGCCAATTTGTGCAATGTAATTCCTGGAAGCCTTCGACTTTGGAGACGCAAGCAACTGAAGCACAAAGAGAACACGGTCTCGGTTGAAACATTGAAAGCGAGAAAGTCTCGTTGTCATATGGGAGGATTAGTTCCTATGCTAGGCTTTTGCCTAGCTTCTCAAACCGCTCTTGCGCGCTTGTTATGAAGTTCGTTTGATAATACTGCAACAAAAGAAAAAGCACCTCACACTGCTTGTGAGAAACTCATATAGCCACACACGGGAAACATGACGCAGATATTACTTAGCCGCATCGAGGCCAAAAGAATGGACTCAGTTTCCTTTACGGATGTCATTATGAACAACAGGATTACAGACCTAGCAAACAACATTTTGAGTTAGATTATAGCTCAAATCCATGAAAATCCTCATAGAATAGGTCTTCAATTTGGTGAAAGAGAATGCGGTACATGAAGTTGCGTTGAATGCGCGGTTCACCACGAACGGAATATTTGCGAAGAACAGCACCATATATATGTGGCGCGAACAAGCAATAATAGAATGATGCCGCAGGAGTGATCTTGGTGAGCGACCTCTTATAATGCTTGTGAACCTGGTGAACAGTTGATTGTACGTGCTAACGGTGACAACGAGAGTGATCTCGTCTGGTGAACTCTGCTGTTGCTTGCTGCCACAGTGTGTAGCTTTGCGCTCATGCGGCTCGGGCTTTCCGATCGCAACAGTCCAATTAGTGGCTTACAAGTTAGATCTGTTAAAGGGAATGTGATTGCAGAAGTGTTTTCGTGTTACCTAGCGATGAAGGATAAAACTAGGTCTAGAGACGTCTTTGTCTTGTCAATGCCTTTCCTAGTGAAAATTCATTGTCGTGGAACAAAGTCAAATCGGTTTGCACAGACGGTTGGCAAAAGTATCTCTCGACGTATTAAAATATTCCCAAAGACATGACTCTATGAAGCTCATATGCCGCTCTACTTGATATCAAAACTCTGCACCCTAATTGCCACATAGTTGCAAATGACATGAGAATTGCTCTAATAACCGTTGCATTGATAAGTTTCTTTCCAAGAAACAACAAAGGTCACACTGACTTGTGTTGTACTTTTCCGGGTAAGTTGTTCTGGTGTTCCACCAACAAATTGTTTTGTGTTTTCTTAAATAAAAGTTTCTTTTTCTCAAGTGGGGTTAGTGTAGAACAGTGCTTTAGCTTCCCTTCCTTTACATACCTGTTTTTAATCAATATTTGCGTACTCCTATTATGGACTTGTGCGTGCGTCGTTAACCGCTTGTATCTCATGCGGGCACCTGTCTCATTCATCAACAGAAATGGGATGGCGGATATTGAAATTGCAAATGCATGAATCATATATTGAAATACACCATTCCATGCCGCTTGGTTTACTGTTGATCTTATGATACATGTTTTAAATAGTTCAGTGAAATTTATTTCGCGCTTGACGGTTTGTAGTGGGACTTAAAGTGATGGACGTCACTGCAGCAAAGTTGCGAATTAATAATATCTCCACGGAATAAAGACAACATTTCTTGCTAGGTGTATCAGCTCTCCAACTGTTCTATCATTCCAGTGCAAAACCCGTTTAAGAATTTGTCAAAACATGCCTCACTGATTGGAATAGATTTCATTTGTTTTTTGGGAATTTTATGGTAGAAAAGTAATTTTTTAATCTACTTTGCAAAAACAAAAGTTTCTTTCCTTTGCGTCAGTATCGTTAATGTTGGATCGCTAACTCGAATTACCCGAAGTTATGAACCTAGTTTTAACAACTGCTGAAATTCTTGATAGATTCCAAACATATTTCAAAATATGCTTTTGAAAAACGCCTGTGTGTAGAGAGGGTTCCTAATTTTTTTCTGTTTGTTGAGCCGAAATCAAAGGGATGTCCTCCCTACAGGATTTCATCAACAATAATGTAAGGAGAAGCTATAAAAACCATTACCAACGATTTCGCCATTCTCGTGTTGAGCGCAACAAATATCATTAGACAACAACTCAAATTCCATTCAAATCTTGCGGTTGCGTTCAAACGTGTCGTACATGTGGTATTGCAAAATAGCATTCATCTGAAGCGTTTTGTGGTTTACGTGATCAGGCTGACATTTGTCATTCAAACCCTGCATTCTTATTTCTTTCATAGATGAGGCAGTGCCCTGCGGAAAGCTTATGTAATTTCCATTCAGATAGAAACTGCGATAAAATCAAAGTGCTGCTTATTTTTGGAACCAGGAAACCAATTTTGTGTGCTTGCAACTGCTTCTTCCGTGCAAATAAAGCATAAGTAAGGTGATCTCATTTTTGTTTTGTTGACCACTATACCCTCGTCAGGTTGCGATGTGTAGAGTAACCGTCTTCGTCTTGAGAGAGTTCTTATTCCGATTCGAAGTGCTGGTGCTGTACCACGTCGCGATCTCGTGGCAGGATATGTCGGGGCGGATGTTTTTCAAGGCTTTATTTATTGCACTGCAGTGAAATTGAGATTTCAATGCGCCTTTATAATTGCTGCAGGTAATGAATTGTCTTCATGCTGTTTTTCTGCTTCGCTGGAAAACAGAATATTGGAAGAGGTTTCGGTATTGCGGTTTCGGTTTAACTGTTTTGGAATATTTCTGCTACAGTAAATTACACAATCTTTACATACAATTTAATATGCGTACTACAGACGCAACAGATGAATTCAGCTAATGCAATGGTAAAGAGAGAATGAACATATGTTCTATAATCATTTTTTGTTGAGATTGCAGTAAGTTGTAGCGACGTTTCTAAGGTTATCATCCAATTGAACCATGAAACGTGATTTTCAACTCGTTTATCGTTGCTGTTAGGCAGAACATAACAAAAAACATAGAGAACCAGCAAAAATGTTGTAGCACTTAATGAGAATAGGACCTAAACATAGGCATTACGAGACTTCATCAGAATTAGCAAACTGATCAAACAGGAACACAAAAATTTGCCATTAGTTCAACAATGTACATCTGACAACGGTCAACACCAAACGACGGAAATCTGAAGTACGAGCAACCATAGTTGCGATTGCTATCGTGCAGGCAGGCGAAGGTGCTTGTTGAAGGATACATTTAAACGACCAAATGAGCAACAAAAGTCTCACCACAAAAAGGTAAGTACTGTATTTGTTGGTGGAGCGGTTGCAGAAGCAAGAGTGCACGTTGTGCGAGATGGGAAATAACCACCAAATTTCCATCTACGACGTGGTCGACGCAATACCGAAGGGTAAAACGAGATGAATTTATTGATTCGGAGATTTCCTTCCGTTTGTCTAAAAGGATTACGAATAGTGACAATGATTGCGAAGGGCGGTGCGAACCGTTGTCTCAGATAATTATTTTTCAGAATTTGTGCTTTCAAAGACTCTTTTAGATTTCATCGCACTCCAGTGGAATCAGACGTCAATTTCAATTTGCAAATCAGTATGGATTGTTTAATAATTAATGCGCCTTCCTGGATTTTAGATACACCTGAACAAACTTGATATTCGAAAAACCTTTTCCATCTGGTGCTACCGTAACTGTGATAGACAGCGATTTCGTTAGAACAATTGAAACATTTGAACAATCTGCGCAGATGTTCTTTTTGGAAAGAAATATAAATACTTTGGAGAGAACTGTGTTCTTATAAGTACAGTAAAACAAACTTTATACCATGCATTATTCTACAAACTTTCGACCGTCAATATCTAAGGTACCATTTACGGTGAGCTCCACAGTTATTCGGGCAACAACACCCAACGCTGGATCAAACATTTGGTGGCTTGGGCAAAAGTAGTTTCAACATATCGAGAACGCCTGTGAACACACTTTGTGGGTGTAATCCAATTCAGCAATCTACGTCTCTTGACGATTCGATCTCGATTGTCGCTGACGCTCGACGCTGACATTAATCAAGATCAGTGCAAGACGGGCAATTGATGACTGACGAATTTCCTCTCTCCGCAAAAATCACGGCCTGTTTTCGCAACAACCCATCACATATTCCTCTATCAATCCAATCGGTTTTGAGCAGTTATAAATGAAGAACTGTTTAAATTTCCAGAGCACAGTGGAAGCAAAATTATGCCCAAATAGAGGTGCGCAATTTCTATGTTTGATAGAGAATGGCTGCAAAACCAACGTATTTTTGGAATAATGGCCAACATTGTTCAATCTACAACAACCAGCATTAGGCTACTGCCCACTGCCTTTTTAGCTTTATCAAATCCCAAAATATTTTATATGCTGTGTAGTGTAGAAGGGTGTGTTGTGTTCAACTCAAATTGCAACGTATGCCTAATGTATATATTTCATTCCGAGCCATTTCGTTGTGCACGAACGTCTATGACGCGAAACAACACATTGTCAAATCAGACAGCAACAGGCATTAGGCAACAGTTAGGCCAGTGAATAATCTTGTTGATTTAATTTACTACCACATAAATGCGGATTACTGTGATTTGCCCAAAATAGAAAAATCAAATCGCACGTTCTGGGCAAGTGTACATTTTGCAAGACTCAGACACGTTGTCCATGTTTCATCCACTTCTGCAGCAACCAACGCGGTAGATGTTAATCCTTTGTGATATCACTGTAAATTAAAATCACAATCATTTATTTTATTTTAAGTGGTGGATATTTCCTTCTTGGTAAAAGATTGCTTGAAAGTCATCAAACCAGACATTTGTTTTCATGTCCAAAAAGAGTCAAAGTTTTCAAAAAGAAAAGTTATACTGTACAACAGCAAATAATTTGGCGTCATTGTAGCACATCTCACAAACCTAAGCCAAACCAATCGGTTCCATCTCATTGGTTCATTTCGTTTTCTCACTTTTAATTTTGTAAAACAAATTTTTCACCAATAAGGTTCCCACATTGGTCCTTCTTTAAGTTACTAGTGTTTTAACTGAAAGACTTGGAATTTCCACAACATATGATTCTCGCTCGTCGCATTCACACAACGCAAAATCGAACCAAGCAGGCGAACAACCTACAATCAGTCGATATAACTTAATTGGTGGGTTCAAAACAAACGGTAGTTTTCGCGAAAACAGCTCACGAGGAATTGAAATTCATTTATTGTTGCGACAGTTGGCTTCAGACCTAATGGCCAAGAATCTAACTCATAGCTAACGGCCAATGGAACGAGTTGGTTGCCAAACTTCACTATGCCGCGCGACAAAGAAATACACAAATATTGGTCTGCTGGGCAAACCAGACAGATTTGACAGTGTTTGCATAAAACCTTCTGCACAAACGCTTTGTAGGCGAAAAAATGATAAAAAACAAGAAAGTGAAAACCATGGGAATCATCAAATAATGCAAGCGAAATGATATAAATACACAAGACACTGAAATTTGCTATGACTTTTGCAACAAACCGCATAGAAGATATATAAAATGCCACAGCTCAAATGAAAAGTTTGGACTCATAAAAGAACGTTTGGACGTCTTCAAACAAACATCTATTGGTGTTACTTTTAGGTGACCTTTACAATGAGTTTCATCAAGGTGTCGACATTTCATTGAATTAATTGTTCAAAAGTATGTAACATGGAACGCAGAAGGTTACGGAGGTACGCGTACGGTTGAAGTGATCGCGGATTTGTGCTGATTAGTGTTTCGCATTTCTGACGAAAGCAGCAACATAAAATACGATTCGGCTTTATACGCGGCACACGAAACAAAAGATTCATCATGCTATTTCTAAAAACCAGAAAAAAAGTTTTGGATTTTCAAGAAATTTATCATACGTACTGTTGTCGAAAGGCCTGTGCGCGGAGACGTTTTCTAGTTTTTAATTCACAATATGCAAACAAAAGGATTACGCGCCGTTTAGGATTTTACCAACAATAATGTAAGTAAAGGCTGTAAATACCATTACCACACGTTTCGTCATTCTCATGTTGAGCGCATCAATTATCATTGAAAACCAACCCAAGTTCTATTTAAATTTTGCGGTTTGATTCAAATGTGTCGTGCATCTGTTATTGCAAAATAGCATTCATTTGAAGCGCTGTTTTGGTCCACCTCATCACGCTGGTACTGTATTTGTCATTGATAACTTCAATTGATATTTGATGAAGCAAAATTGAAATATTTGTATCTTATGAAAACTACATCGTTATTTAAATCGAAAGGTTGCATTGCTTCTCTAATGAAACGTTTGCAGTATCTTAGTATCATGGAAGCGTCATCTACAGTAGTTGCGGTTAACTGGGGTGTGTTTTCTCAAATAAACCACGTGTCAACAATCAAGCATACGCACCCATTATATGACACTTCTTGAGATCTTGAAATCAAACCCGTACACACAAAAGATTACGGGCACAAGCGGTATTCCAATGTACAAGAGCTACGTTACTGTATGTTGCGTGCTTCAGATTTAAGAGCTGACCAGTGGATAGTTAAAAAACATCGCAATGCCGAAGTGAAGTTTGTCAATCTTCGGCCGGGAATTAATTTTGAAGCTTGCCTTTGATTTCAAATATGCTCAACTTCAGTTTGTCCACATTTCAAACTGTCCTTAAATGTACGCAGTCTTTGTTTCGACGTTTACTTCCCATGTTCAAATATGACAGACTTAGTGAAAGTACTCTACACCAGAATGAATCGTTTGTAGTAGAGTAGTTAGGATTATACAGAAATTTTATACACAATAGCTTCTAAGCGGAACTCGTATTGAAGTGTTTGAGGTATTGAGATGCGCTGTTTTTTTCAGAATGTGTTGGAATAACCATTGTGCAGCAAATACAATAGTACATGCTACAATGATCTTGAAGCACCACTTCGTAAGACCTGACGAAATCGTACCAATGATCAAATGTAAATCTGCGCAATGTTTCGTTTTCGAGGAATTGGAAAGTAGCCTGGCGAAGATTAACAAAGGTTCGCAATATGGTCTCCACTGACTGGTTAAGTTGACCCCCAGGTCGACTTTTTATGGTCAGCTGACTTTGATGACCACCGGGTCTTTTCGTTGGCCATGTAAAATAAACAAGCATTGTCTGTCTGTCTGTCCCCCAGTGAAAGGTAAAGGATATTCAAATGAATGTTATTCGTTGTGTCGAACAAAAGCTTCGTTGGCGCAATAATGCCCAGCTTTATTCGATCATCTGTAGTGGTTCTGCATGGTGTTGAGAATCCTCCAAGCAGTTCAAATCAATTTTATCGGTGAAAGCAATCAATGATTATAGAAAAAAACTGCAATTATTTTATGGGGACGGCAACCTCTGACCTTTACGTCAGATGCGGCAGACCTAGTGTTCCAGTCCGAATGAACGCACTCCTAATCATTTATCACTGCAACCGACCCTAACTGTACTTGCTAATGACAATGCAACACCATGCCTCGTTGGCATTTGATTGTTTCTTTTTCGTTTGTTCTCTTGCACATACAGTTTTGTGTTTCTGCAATCTCAAGCTTCTATTTATTTCCCACTTACCTAAGAAAGACTGTCAAACAGTGCTCTCATTTTAAGGATTTTGTCCCTAGGTTGGAACTTTTGGCCCTTTCAAGGGATTTTTTGGAATTTGGGGATTTTTAAGGATCTTCGCAAAAGTATGACAATGTGTAAAATGAATGATTTATTTTGCAAAGCATCTTTGGTTCTGTTTTTAGCACTTATAATGGCGCTTTTATTCTGCATCATCACAGTCTGTAATCTTGTGTTACAGTCTGCAAGCAGATTTAGGGATTTTTTCTTCTACGGATTTTTGGAATTGCATTTCTGAGAGCCTTGCGGTTAAGGTCACTTTCCAAAAACAACCGCTATGAACTCTTAAATGAAAGAATTTTGCGTTTCTCAAGTTCCCCGGTTAAGGACAATTCTAGTCGTACGTTCTTTACCCTGAATTCTTTCATCTACAAATGCATCTTCAAATGCGAATGTTTTTTCATTCCCACTCCGACCTGATTCAGCTCCATTTTTGGGTTTTCTTTTTTTATCATAAACTAGTGTTTGTCACCATCAGACGGTATGGCGGACTTTCAAATTTGTTGGGAAATAAACCGGGTCCCATCATTCGAGATAGACCGAAAATGCAGATCGTTGAAATACAGAAAACAACACGGAACTAATCACTATCGATAAAGAGTCCAAAGCTACTTCATCTAAGTGAGGCAGTTGAGGCGTCCTCAAACTTCGCCAGCATGCCCTTACCGTTGTTGCAAAGAAGGTCAGTGGCTTGATTCATGGGAGTCGGAAGGATTATTTCCATGGGGTCCACTATGGGATTTTTTCCAAAGTTTTCCAGATGGGGCCCAAATGTAGTGAAGTTCGTTTTTTTCCCACTCAAAACTAAGAAAACAACCTTTTTTTGCTAAACATTTCAAAATCCAGGGTGGCCAAGCCCCCCGTACCCCCCTCCGACTTCCGTGTCTCGATTCCCAATCCCGATCTGTATCTTCAGGAGTCAAGACAGCTGCAAGTTGGTTACTATAAATAGAACATGAAATTAGAACCAGAGGGAGGAAGAGACGCGAATATTTGCAAGAAATTGTGCATAAAACAAAGTGCCTGCATTTTGTGAAGAGTGACAGAGCTCTCCTATTGTAGTTCCCAATTCGCCACAATGCTTGGCGTAGTCATGCTTTCACAGTTACCATCCTGTTCTAAAAGCGAACAGCTGACAGTGTCGACTAGTTTCATAGTTGCAGCGCGCTTTCGAATAAAGTCCCTGTGTCGCGTGACGTAATACCGGTGTGACACAAACTTTTGCATGTAATGATCAATCTGAGTCTGAATATAACATCATAGGATGTGCACCGAAGACACGGAAATACTTGTCCAAATACGTTCGCAAAGAATCGATAATGCCTCTTTATTGAAGGTTCTAGAGGTTTAGATGCTCGAGAATTCGTGTCGAGATCGCCGTGGCTAATAGCACCAGAGTTTCTATGGGAAGTGGCAAAGAGTTGGCCCGAGCCACCGGTAGACATGATTCCTCTGACAGCAGAATACGACGATGGGAAGGTAAAACCTGTGTTTGTGCAAGCATTGACTCTACCGGCCCGTCTGAAAAGCTAATAACCTATTACTCGTCGTGTTAATTATGTGTTGATCCATGTGAAATATTATAGTATAACAATCGCGTGCAAATGTAGCGCTGTGGCCTGATGGGCACTTATCGACGGACGGAAACGAAGTACGATATGTTACTGGACTACTTGCCGATCGTTTACATTGAATTAAATGGCAAAAAGGAAGTACAAGCAGTGTACCTAAATGTGAACCAGCTATCGGCTCGTGCAAAGCATATTTTGTTCTTTGTTAGCAAGCCCACTTTGTTTCGCCAGGGTTCTGCGTTGGCGCTGCTGTCAGAGTCACTTCCGGAGGCAGTTACGCAACTTTCTATTGCAGGCTAAAGCCACTGTTGATTGCTTTCTTCCGATGTGTCGAGCTTGTTCTGTGCTAGGGCATTGTTCGCAATGAAAAAACTGGTTTCTTCCAGTTTTTTTGCTCTAATACAATGTTGGAGACTGCAAGGGCCAAAGAAAGTGCTCCATCAAGATTCAGAAAGATGTCTGCTGGTTTTGCGTTCGGGCGGTCTCAGGTAGGCTTGTGGTGCATTAATGGCGTTGCGGTTCTATCACCTTCCACTTTGGGATGCCTCGATCCTAAACATTCTGTTGGGTTCGTAAGTCTGCCATGTGTAGGTGTCTGGTACTAGGGTTTATTTTGGTGTACTTATTTGTTCACGATTGCAAAAGCTGCTATCAAATTGATGTTGTTCATCTTACGCTAAACTGCAAAAAGATGTTTTCTGCTTACGCGCAGAAAACAGTTCCAACGTGCGTTTATCTGCTTCATTATTGCTGGTTCGTAAGAACGCATTAGAATTAGTCAACGCAGAGCCGTGTGAAAGTCTGTTGGCCCCCCCAAAAAAAATACAGATGGTGCCCTTTATTATCATCTTTAATATCACGTAACCACAACTTTACAAAATACTGCTATAGTGTCCGAACGTTCGCGATTCTTTTTCGAAATTAACGAATCGTGATATTACATGTTTTGTATACCGGCTCTGCATTGAGGGCAAAAATCAGAAGAGTAAAAGTAAAGGGTAGAGAGACGGCTCTAACTTACTAATACAATACACATTGTGGGGCCCCTACAAATGGTCGCCCCCCCCCCGACCGGGGGTACGGGGCTGCCTTGCCACGGCACTGAGTCAACAAGACCTCATAGGCTTTTAGTTTGGGTGTTGAAAGGTTCCGCAGTGTTCGGTTCTGAATGTACGTTGCAGCGCTTTGTATCCCACCAGGTCTGACTCTCATGTGAGTTGAAAAAAATGAAGTTAACTGCAGTAATCAGTGCACAAGTGTTAAGTCAAGTGTTAAGAGTACGTGTGACCGGTGTGGTCACATATTCACTGAGATGTATATAATGTCACCACAAAGAGAAAGCATATTCAAGACCTTCCTATATAACTGTAAGGTGAGCAATGAGTAACAGAGCGATCTAGGCGAGTGTTGTTACTTGAAACCGTGAGTGCCTGATGGCAAGCTCCGCTTAGTTTCAAACTTCTTGGCGAGGCAGTCAGACTGCAACATGGGTTAACAATAGCGTTTGTGTATTTAACTTTAGCCCGTGCTTATGAGCGTCCGCTGGGTGTAGGCTAGGGGGGAAAACATCTGATTCCATTTTTCAGATGCACACACCTTGGGAATCGAGTTTTTTTCATACCTTTTGAAGTTAATTTATGTTATTAACCATTGAGTGTGGAAGTCAAAAGTGCTCATGCATGTTTTTAAATTTCCTCGATACTACTGGGCAATTGAGGTGTCCCATGACATGAAAGAATTTGTGAGTAGCCTATTCCATAGACAGATTACATTAATCCAGGGGCGGATCAAACCAGCAAGGATGGGGGGGACTTCACGAATATTTGGTATGTAGATCTCTTATCGGCTTCGCTACTGTAAGAGAGATGAAATATACTTCACAACACTGTTGTGACAAAACAACGGACGTCAAAGTCGCCTTGTATCGAAAATTGTGTTTTACGTATTGTACAAAAATTATGGTGAATAAAGTTATTTTCCTAGGTTTAATGCGGGAGATCGATCCACTGGACCCGCCCCTGCATTAATCTACCCACGTAGCCTACATTGAGCAAATGCCTTTAAGTACAACAAAGAAGAGGTTATAATAAATACTACGGCCAAAGCAAACGATACAACTGACACCTGTTGTTATCGAAACGTTTGCAAGATGTCAGTTGTATCGTTTGCTTTGGCCGTAGTATTTATTATAAGGCTATTTAGCACTTCCGCTTTTCGTGTACCAAAGAAGAGGTTAGTTCAACAAAACAAAGCAATTGGTATATTGTGTAAACGCAAATAGTACGAAAACATTCTAATAGTCTGCAGTCACTCCAGGTATTTGGAACAAGGCACAACGTCCACTTGTGATCTACTCAGCGGTTTGAATTTATCCGGAACTGCATGAAAACCATGAATCTAGCGCCACCTTCCATCGGTGCAGTGATTCCAGGAAGCGGCCGTTTTGCGTTCTGAGATGTTTCAACTCAGTCAACGCCAAGCAGCTGAGACCAAGGTTGGGATTTCACACACTGTGTTTGGTGGAATCATTGAGGTTGGATCCGTGGATTCTTCCTTTCCTCGCGCCACTAGCGATGAGTCCACTGTGCGATGGATCTGTGTTTCAGACATCACGAGGGCGGCCTCAGATTGCGTCAACGGCCTTCGCGGTTTGAGACAAGGTCTCATTTGTACGTTCATTAAGTTGTTTTTGTTGTTGTGTTCTGTTAGCGCATACGCCAAGACGAGTCGAGAAATAGCAGCATTACGTCGAACAGATGCTCAATTTGTTTGCGAATGTTTGCTATTGGGATTGTATAAGAGAAATGCCAGCAATGCGTAGGCGCCAGATTTATGTTTCGAGAGATATTTGTTAAGATGGAACTTATAGCTAAATCTAATTGTTTTGTGCACCTGCTTGTGAACCATCGCGGGTAGCAGTATTTAATAGGGGGTAAACAATAACTAACCTTCCGGTTCTGAACGTTCTCACGTAGACACCCCATTCCGCGTCGCATGTTCGGTTTAACAGCGAGCCGCGTGACAAACATTTATGCCCACAAAAATGTGCAGCAAGATATTCGTGTGAGCTTAGTGACCTGTCAAGTGTGTTAACATGGTACATGACAATCACATATTTTTCTTTGCTAAGGTAAAACTGATTTGATGGTAGTGTGTGTGGAGCGTGGAAAGATCGCTATTGTTGTTGTTTTCGAGGTTGGCCCAATTCGGCGTTGCAAACGCGAGACGTAAATAATCACTACGCCAGTTTGGTAGACAATGTTTGTCGGGATATCGCTGATGTAGATGTTAAAAAGACAAGAGCGAGAATTGACTCTTCATGGAGGGTCTCCACTGTAAAGCGTCTTTGGCAGACTTCGTGACCGTGGCTTGTTCAAAGAACAAAATCTTCAGTTCTTTAGAGTCTGCATGACATAAACAACCAGATGTCTATCGGATATTCTACGAAGTAGTTTCAGCAGCAGGCGCTGGTGCCAAGCCGTGCCATACAATAGGTAGTTGGCAAATTAACAAGTGCAACAGCGGTTTTCTGTATGTACTGAAAGCCGGTCTCAATGCTAGAATGCAGTCGGGGAACTTGTTCAATGGTTGACCTTCCTGCCCTGAAACCCGCTTGAAAGTCCAGTAAGCAATTTTCAACATAAGGCGTGATGCGACGAAGAATCACTCGTACCATGATTTTTAAATGGAACACATTACAAGGAGATCGCTCTTAGATACTTTAGCTTCTTTGCCAGGTTTCAGGAATATTTTGCTCTTGGTTTTCGTGTGTTTCCTCCATAACTTTGGGAGCGGGGCATGCAAGAGGAAAAAGAAGCTTCTGGCCGCTTCAAGCCAGAGGGTTTCATGTTGTCAATAAACTCTGGGTGAATGTTGTCTGGTTCGGATGATTTACGATGTAATGTATGGCTTGCCACGTTTTTATGTTGCTCACTGCTTTGCATACTGGTGTCAGTCTGCACACGACTTTGCGTAGAGAAGGGCAATGTTTGCAATCCGACTTTTCATATCTGCCATTTGAAACCAGTGGGCGACGATGGCATATGCAGTGACTGGCACAAGTCCAGACGACACCGCTTAGCCATTCCTGCAAGGCGGTTTAAGAGAGACCACGCCTTCCGGCTCGAATCAGTAAAGGCACTCTGTTTGAGACTTCAAAGCGTTTCCTCCGTATTTGGTTGATGAAGGAGCAGTTCAGGGAATTCGATATTGTAGGGTGATTAGGTTTTGCAGTCTGCTGTGGTGTTCCAGGAAGTTTAGGTAAGGTTGCGGAGTCGGAAGTTTTTGGGTGAAAATTGGATTCCTAGCAACACTAGGAGTCGGAGTCGGACTTTTTGTCCGACTCCGACTGCGGAAGTTCAATTGGATTGTTTGTTACATCTCCCTCCTAAGTTGGAAATTCTTGTTGAAATGGTACCACTTCTTCGGAAACTTTTGTTGAAACAGAAAATTCTTGCTTTGTACCACCATATCGATTGATTGCTAGCTTCTACAAAATTGTTGGCCACAAAAATTTTTGTTCATTTAATTTTAAGAAGTCGGAGCCTGGAGTTATAGTCGGAAATTTTGGATAGGTCGGAGATGGAGTCGGAGTCCAACATTTTACCTCCGACTCTGCAACCCCGGGTTTTGGCAAAGGTTATAATAACAAGACGTAAAATTATTTTTGTAACCTCGGGAAACAGCTCTATTGGGCAGCATTAGAAAAAATGCATTTTACGCTTCGCTCACTTCGCGGTTCTGTTGCGGCTGGAGGTGGACCTTCCTCGGTTAACTTGGAGGAAAGGTTCCAGATGACTCTTCTGAAGTGCCAGGGGAGGGCTCGCGTCGATAGGAAGCTATGGAACAGGTTGAGGGTTGATGGTAGAAGGCCTATGCCGGTAGTGGGGAAAGGCTCAATGGTATTCCTCAGGGGTAGCGGAAACTGTTAGTTTCTTGGGTCATAGAGAAGTTGAAAATCAGATAAGGGGTGCAACCAGCTCTTCATTTCTGGGGGGATGCAATCTCCATGACATTTCATTCAATAAAGGTCTTCGTGCTTATTCAACCCTGGTACAACTTTTACGCAGACGGTTTCAGATAAAGTTTTCTTCGCAACATTTTCAACAAGTAGAACCTTTCAGTTTCAACCAAGATGCAGACCGAACCATCATTTTTTTTAGCAGCGTTACACGAAAACTTGGTTCCGCACACAAATAGTGCAGTCGTGTCTTTAGTCGGGCAGATATATGAGCTTCTAGTAAACGTGCCAAATTTTTCGTCTTGTTTCAGCAACTTAATCAAATCCAATATTGAGGTTTTTGAAAGTCCAATTTAATACATTTGGTGTCAGACGTTTCTGCAGACGTTATTGCGGGTGGTGAAGTTGTCAGATGCAAGAGACTGGTGTAAATGTTAGAATATATTCATTCATTGATGATATTGTTTGAATCATGGATAGAAGACTTTGTCTGCCAACTGAAACACTCTTGAATAGAATGCAGACAGGAATGCAACTTGACCTTTAGTACGAATTTCTCGCCACTTTTGCCAGGACTGCCTAAACAACAACCAGTAACTTCGAGGCTCTGGTGAAATTCGAATTTCAGTAGCAACGTAAGAGCTTTATTGTAAAATCCCAGCAACAGTTAAGCACTGAATATAAAATACAAAAGTTCTGAAGTTCTGAACGAAAAAAACAAAACTGAAGGATAGCCTATGTCAAGGGTAAGGACATCGTTGAATGCTACCGTTTCGGGCAAAAGCGATCAGTTGTCGTCTTTGGCGCATAAAGGATCAGCAAGTGTATTTGGGGCAAAATGGCTTTTGTGGCATTCATGAATTGTGCGAAAGTTTTCAGAAGTAAGTTTAAGGCTATGAGCTTTCAGGGCTTGCACTGGTTGCAAAAGTTAGGATCTGGTGAAGCGTAATTTGGACCCAAAGTGGTGTAGTAGGTAGGTGCATTCAACACCTGACTAGCACTCATATGACACTTTTCTTTACTAAACCCTTTTTCTCAAACCGTGGTACTGGTACCAACCCAAGAAGACACTAAAACGTGAAACAGTCCTCAAGCTAAATTTAGTTTAAAACTATCAAGTTTTGAAGCGAAAATGCAATTAAACAACGTCTTTTTGAGAAATGTACTGCACTACGTTAGTAATGGCAATCCATTTTGCCCTAGCAATGACAATCAAAAGGTTGTAGGAGCACCCGCGGTTTGACGTGGCCACAAAATGTTTGGATAGCAACCAACATATCACAATTTCTTTCATCACTTTGAAAGTTTCAGCAGTTGGCACAGGTGAACACCACCCTAATGTTATAAAGTTTCATGAGGCCAAATTCAGGCCTGTCTCAGAAAAAAGTGGTACATGAACAAAAGGATAAAAAGTGCCTTAGAAATATTTTAAACTATCGCTAAAGTTTTGCCAATTCCAACACATTTGTTTTCAATACCAATCATTGGCGAAATTTTTGATCCGATGTCTTGTCTCAAGATAAATCTTTTAGGGAGGTAATAAACCAGTAGGATGAAGACAAATTTTCGTGAGACTTTTCTTGATAGTGTCAGAATATAAAATTTTATCTAAAATCAAAATTTCTGAGCAATCTTTGAAATTTTCGGTGGGGCAAATGCCGGAAATGTTCTTCCTGGTTGCGCGCCTCGGTCAGATGACACTGTCCATTTGATTAGTGACTCTCAGCTTGCGTCACGAGCTGTACAGTTCCACCTAATGTTGTGGCACTTGACATCTCGAATTTAATGTCATATTCGGATGGAACTGGGAGGGTGTGGACCATGAATGTGGCACGTAAAGTGCGGTATACATTGGTGATGGAGATGCCACACGCTTCTATGATACGCCACTGCGACATGCATTCGGAGGAGAGCGTCAACAGCTTAGTGGTAGTCACAATTGAGCCATGTCACACGCGAGCCATGTCTCACTGAGGTGGCAATACCGCGACTGGCACTCAGCTGGTTTCAAGGCAGAATCCAACCAGTATGTGCTATTGGAATTGAGATGCTGGATTTTTTGCTGCAATAATAGAAATGTCATTGCAGGCATGCGCTACGTGTTGCAAGATCGATAACTTCCGCTGCGTCGCTCAGTTGAAGTTAAAGCAGGGGATTGTTGAGACGTTTCTTGCAGCGAGGAGTTGGTCGCAACTTCAACATGCAACAAACCAGTGTGTAATGACATTGTGATGAGGCAAATAATAAAAAGTTGCGATGCACACGCGCAGTGTAGCTGAAAGAAAGTCTGATGATTATATCCCCCAGCTGAAGAAGCTAAATATTTCAATTTGTTTGAAAGGTCTTCAAAGATCTCTTGAACATTGCTTTCCTTATTTCACAAAATCACCCTGTTTCTAAAAAGAGTGGCACATATGGGATCATACATCTTTTTGCACTGTCACGGGAAAAACGATGACAGATTTTATTTTTCCAATGCAGTCTGCACTGATACCACAGTAGGTAAAAACGGTTTATTCAATGTGATGAACAAATGCTGCTTTTGAATCAATATCGCGAATTATTGCCTTACACACCCTGGTTTTTCCTAGCCCGCGTACAACTAGCTAAGACATGCCTAAAGCAAAACTTGGGCATGTGTGCAATATTGAATCTTCTTTTGCAGCTGATTTCACACACTCTAGGGCGGAAAATCTAAAAAATTTGTCGCGAATTTCCTTCCTGTTCTAAATCTGTGCAAAAGTAATTTCAAGTAACATCTGCTTATTCTTGAAGTATATTTCGTCTCGTGAACTAGCAAAGAAAATGCTGTTGATTGGTTGCCATGCACTTCAATGTCATTTCTCAAAAATTCCTCGCCAGTCCCTATCAACTCAATCTGTGTTCGATGAGTCGTGTATCCACCAATACCAGCGGTTCTTTTTTGTGTTGTCTGCAGCATATCACCCTTTGCTTTAATGCGAAAATCAAGCAGTTGCTGCAATTGACTGTGCTATACATCCTTTCCACGGGGTTCTAGGTTATTTGCGGCGCAGAAAAATATGAGAAGACATGACAGGGAACACGTCTTCTGCTGCTGATAAGCAACGCTGCTATTTATTTGACACACAAAATCTTCTAGTCTTGTGCTGAAACTGAAATAAAATCTGCAGCATCTTTTTGACAGCCGCCATGCCACTCCGTTTGTCTACCATTCGTGGAATATGCACGGAAATACTTAAATCTTCCTAAGACTTTCATAATGCGAGCACCTCAAATAAATGCCCTTACTAATGTTTTTGGAAAGAGAAGGCAGCCAAAGCAAACGCCACCTCGAAGGCTTAGAGCAGGGATCGGCAAACAGTGGGCTGCTGTCTGGTGCTGGTCCGTAAAGAATTTGTTACCGGGCAGTGCAGAACCAAATTTGCTCCAAAGCTTTCAAATATTTTTAATATACTTGCTATTTTTGCTTCTCGGTAGAAATTTCTACAGTGGACCTAGGCTTCACCATTCGAAGATGGTTTGCATCATTATTACAAAATGTGCAAAAGTACCAATTTCGTTTTCAACAATTAGCAAATTTGCGCGCAACCGCCAAGTAATTCCATGCTTAAAGTGGTCCACAGTGCTAAAAAGGTTGACGGCCCCTGCCATAGAGAGTAACCATGGTTAGTAATGCTTTAACCAGATTTGCCTAAACGTTTGTTTTGAGTCAAACAGAATATCGTTTTTGCAGTTACACACTGCTGGTGGTGCAAAGTCGTTTGATAAAAGCCGGTATCTTTTTCTGAGCTTTTAGCTGGTGCGTAAATTCCCCCTAGCGTAAATTCCCATTCCGCTATATTGCGGAATTTATCTCATAATTGTGAAACAGGTTTTGAAAAGATCAATCTGTTCGATGACGCTAGCGCAAGAAATACCGTCATTCAAAGTGCCTGTTCCAACGTACTTTCTGATATAAACTGGTGTCGACTATGGCTGCTGCGTGCGACCACAGACATTCGTGTAGGCTGTCTTTTCACGAATATGTTTTGTCTTCGTATTAGCTCCCGTTTCATTGCATTTGCAATATTTTCATATGTCCATGGTGAATGGCTAGAACATATGACTTGTATTACTTTGTTTGCAAGCGTATAACCAACCTTCGCAAATTACGTTAACAGATAAAACAGCTGATCTCTATACTGATTGCTGATTATTACACAGGTCAACAAAAAAATACTTTTTGTATTAAACGAGAATGTGACATAACTTTTTTAGACAACTTTTGGATGCTGATTCCAAATTTGGCATTCATTTTCTTGTGGCACGTCAAATTTTGGAGTTACAGCGAAAGGCTATTTTGGGTATATTAACAGTTTTATGCTAATATATTTGCTTTTGTTTCCAAGTGCAAAACGACCTGATAATTCAGTCTACGTCAACTTTGTATAATTTGTTACGAATGATCCAAAAAACAAGTTGAACAAACAAGCAGAGGACTCATGGTCTTGGTAGTGGAACTCACAAAACTTCTGTAAGAGTTTTGAACAAGATTTTCTTTTAAAAAGCTTGGCTGGCTCACCACGAGACAACATCCAGCAGGCGATACCATCATTGATTCATTTCAGAATCCCTGGTTTCTTGCATCCATACCTTGAATATTATTCACACTGGTAGTCCCTCATGGCATCAAGATTTTCCAAAAAACATTGGTGTGAATGAAAAAAATGCATCTTCAGAGATATATGCAAGCCCGTCTCCATGTAAGCTAAAGCAATTCTGCAACTTCTGCTTAAAAACAATGAACCTTAATATATCATACAAAGATCGAGCATGTCCACCTGAATGCCTTCTGAGCTTGTAAATCCAGTGTATTCTTAACTGTACATTCTTAACTTGAAGTTTTGATCCGTCAAAACCTCTACAAATCTGCAGCCTACAAAATTCCTTCTTTCAATTTAGCTTTCCCGAGATCAGGAAACGTGTCACAAAAATAGTTAAATTAAACCCGTTGGAATTGCATTTGGCCATTGGTTTCACAAAATTTTTCATCAAGCCCAATTTTATACGCAGATGTGACATCAGGGCTTATCATGATTTGCTAATGGAGGATGCTGAACTCCTGAACACTGTTTAGTCCAGGAACATACGAGTTTCTTGTGGACCAATGTTGCTTTTCATAGTGATCCGCAGTAGCACCTAGAGTGGTTGTCCCATAAATATAAAAAAACAGCAGTACTTGGAAACTCCTAACTATGTAGATTCTCATTAATATGCTTATGACCTTGAGAGCTTCACACAGGCTCCACTGGTAGTCAGTATAGCTAACTAAAAAGCATTCAAAACAATCTGATTGTTATCATACGATTGATTCAAATAAACGGAATGTGCAATGCGGATTTAAAGTTTTAAATTGCCTGTGTGCACAAAGATATCAATATGTCACTCAATAAAACCGATTTTTTGCATTTAATTGCATCCCTGAAACACTTACCTCAGTTTTGTGTCACGTTAATACTTACGTTGGGTGTGCATCACCCGTTTTTCAAAAACAAAAAATACACTTTCCTTCAACTGCAGTTCATCACAAAAACTACACTGAAAATATAAGTCTCACTGAGCAGTTTGAGCACTAACAAAGTTACTTTGTACTGTAATATCATACGATTTTTGATGAAAGGAGAGTAGGGTGTCGAAGGTGTCATATATGCCTGATATAGCGGTGTCATGTATGCCTGAACTAAATTACTCATAAAAAAATATTATGGGCGTGAAGAACTTCTCCTTTTGTACACTGCTAACAAGACCCTGGAAGCATGCACGAAGTGAGTTTCAGCTTTTTACAGCGCCACTTACCTCAACCATAACGTCGGGTCACCATTACCCGCTCACACACACTAATACTTTCGTCGAGTCTGCCAGAGCCGAACCTCACACCCTGTGCAAAATCTAGAAGAGCGTGGATGACCGCAAGCGCACTTTTTTACAAGTCACACAAAAACATGAAGCTACTGAAGAGTTGAAAGCGCGCCGACTTCCGCTTACGTAGTGTCACGTGAATGACCTCATTTGACCCGGGTGCGCGTCACCCGCGTAAGTCTTCCAGGGTTAAATCACTCAGTAAGGTTGGTCAACTTGCTTTACTTTTGCAAATGGCATATCTACTACATCAACTGTTATTCAGTGTTACGTCACAATGCAAAACATTGCTACCTTCTGTTGTTCACAGGCCTGTGGTAGGCTAGGTAGCTGGTAACCAAAACATACAGATATCTCAAAAACTAGATGTGCTACAAAAAAAATAATGACGTTTTTGAAATCAGCGTCAAAAATACTATAGGAAGCACTTATTGCAATCACCGTTTAAATTTGTCTGTTGACCAGTGTTATTGGTATTGCAGATGTTTCTCTGTTACAAACACACTGTGAGTATTCGATTGTTACGCAACAGTATTGCGTTATTTCCATACAACAACTATATGTAGAAGCAAATCAACGAGCATTACAAATTTCCATTAACATGCCGTCTATCATGGATAACCTACAACTCTGCAGTAAAAATACGTAGTAATTTCAAGAATTTGGAAAGTTTATCTTGAAACAACAGTTGATAAGCAACTATTACTAAAATTCTGATGAAAATAGAGACAACATGATAAAAAAGTGCGATCTATTCTTGGAAGGAGTTATTGAAACGTAATTTGTTGCTTAATTTTTCAATTTGTGTGGGGGGAACACTGTCCTCCTTGCCCCCATTCCTGTCGCCGCCCATGACCATACGTTTATTCGAACGTTCTCGTAAAAATATTTTGTACCTATTTGTTCTGCAAACGTGCTACACAACTCGCGTGTACGGCATCAATGAATCCGTGCCTAACTCACTGCATAAACTATAAAACAACCCGTCTTTGGAAACCCTGTTTCTTCTCGCCAAGCGCACCTTTCTGAGTCTTTGAAGTAGCCTCGTGGTCGCAAAAGGTTGCTGACTCCACGCCTCTCGCAGAGTAAAATAGCGATTAAACCATTTATAAGGAATGCCACTGTTATACTATACTTGAAAAATGAGCGCAATATTCCAATTGAAAAATGCATGAATGAACTGTTATAAGAAAAAGTACAATTCGATTGAACTGTTATATGAATGAACTGCTGTAGGAAAAGTACAATTCAAAATAATTCTTTGAAAAGTCGTGCTTGTTTTTTGATCATGGAAGTATTTAATATACTGTATTTTGTGACATGAAAAATGTTCTGATCTGCTTGTAAGCTCGGAGAATAGAAGTCCTGCAATGTTTAGGTCACGATCACATTAAGTATGGCATGAATTTCTAACCCCAAAATAAGAAAACCTGGCTCAGTTGAATTCATTACCGTCAACCTATGACTGTCAACAGAAAAATTTATTTGCTTTTTTATCAAATCGACTGCTGGTGTTTTATCGACATCTGTAAAACCGCTCGGTTTGCCAAAAGCAACACGTTTGCGAAGGTCGTGCGTTTTGCAGTCAAGAACATCAATCAACAAATATCAATGCAATTACCTGCTATTGACGCGCTTCGCGACTTCCTTTCTCTCTTCAAGCCTGAATTAGTTTTGCGGTTTACCGATTCGCACGCTATGCGGTGTGCTTCAAATCGAATATGGGCGAATGTCTTCCAACATTTACTACGCTTCGAATCAATCGACCACGATAACATGGGCGCCAAACACAATTTCCAACTTTTTGCCTGAAAGTAAGAAATATAAAAATGGTAAGCAAAGACAGCGGATAAGCAACAGGACGTTTCTCCTCACTCTTCAGCAGACGAAGCTACTTGCCGTTGACTGCAAGCTTGTTCGACAAGCTGCATGCGTGAAGTATTTGGTGTAAGTGGTGGTAGGCGCCAAAGTGTGAAACTGCTATTATAAGCCTTGCGTTGAAACTAATCTCGGACTATTATAGTGTGAGAGGTAGAGTTAAGTTCGTCAGTGAAGCTGAAATATCTGATGAACGACTGAAAATGCACGGCACGAAGCCTTCCTCCAAGTGGCTCTTGCAATTTTTTATGATATCAGGTATGTAGGCATAACTGAAGAGCCTTACAGCAAACCTAAGCCTAATCGCGTTTCTGCCTGGATGAATATTGACTGGTTTACAGAAAGGGCAGGTAGATTGCTTCTGGTACGTGTAGGGGTCAGTGTTAGCGTCAGCCAGTATGATTTTGACTGATATCTTTTTTACTGATTTTATGGTAGTTTTGGCAACGTTTGTGTTTGAAACCACCATGATTTTCACCCTAAGAAGTCAACACTAAATCAGGGCACAAGGCCGAGTCGAAAATCTTTGCAAGCAACGTAGTCTTCAGCGAGAATCACTTTTCATGTTTGCCTTGTGTCGAACCTACGCTTCTTAGCTGGTTATTCAGGGATTCATTCTTACAGACATGAGAATAGCTTTCATAATGTTTTCATCGCGCGTAAGGAAAAGAGCAAACGCATCATCACTAACTTTGTTCTTCAGCAAACGCATCATCACTAACTTTTGTTCTTCACTAACTTTGTTCTAACTTTGTTCTTGTGTTGTTTAACCACACGTGGCGGATGTTTCAAAGTGGGTTTGTTTGACATTACTACTTAGCTTTTCTCAAACCATTTACGCAGTTTTAACCAAGTATTCTCAACAGCGATACTGTATTGCAGAGGTTTTTGTTAAGTTAAGCCGTGAAGTTAGAACAAGCGTTACCAAACGAGATTGACACTGTCATGGTTGTGATCAGAACGACATAAACGTTCCGGAGTTGCTGCGAAATTGGCTTTATTCACCTTGCATGGTATCTGCAAGAACTCGCCGGCAACATTTCATTTAAAACGACTGGTAGCTTACAGCTGCGTGATGAGTAACATTACTGTCAACCAGACGTCGAACGCAAGTATTGGTGAATGCATGTTTGACGACGGCAACTCAGTCAAGAGCGTGGAAATATTGTACTTGACTATAGTCTCGCTCATCGGAACTTTAGGAAATTGTTTGGTAATTTTTTCAATCATTTATGGAAGAGCCGTCAATAAAAATGGAAATATTTTTCTCATCAACCTGGCTATTTCAGATTTGCTGGTATGTTTTCAAAAAAGAGTATTGTTAGATATTTGCTTAAAATGTGCTGTGACTAGAGCAAACTTTGTTTGGGAATGTAAAGGTATGCATGAATGTATATTTTAATTAATTTTAATTTTGTATTTTTCAGCCACTGTTAAAATTTTGTCTTTATATATTTCAAAATTTCTTATTCATTTGAAAGATGGAAATCAGTGCTTTTGCGAAAAATAACAGTGACTAGATCGATTGTGAATAATCGGTGCACTCCCGTTGTTTACTCAGTCACATAACACATTCCAACAACCTTGTTGCAAAGTAATCACAAGTAAGATCAATTCCATTAAATCAATTTATATATTTTGAAATTTCAGGTAACAAAACAGTTTGAAAAGAGTACTTTGTAGAGTGAACAATCCGTCGAGTTCGAGTCGACACATCTGAATTAAATGTCCTACCCTTTTCCAACTAGAACGAACTGGAATTGATTGCTGTCATAACGCACGTGATAAGTGATGTAGTTTCAAATTTACAAGTTACTACAAGCATGCCTTAATAAAAAACAAAACCGCTTTTGTAATTTTAACGGCTTTCAACAAGACATGTAAAATCACATGAACCAACTAATTCAACTACAAATCTTGATTTGTTTAGAAAAAACAAAAAATGTAACAAAACAACAGATCTCAGAATAGGTCCTGCCTAACTCAACTCTGTGACTTTAATTTTCAAAATTTTACCTCGTAGGATTTAGGAAAGTATTGCAATATTTCTGAAAGAAGCAAATTCATGACTATGTTCTAATAAACTGCATTTAGGATTGCAGCGTTTACAAACAGAGAACGTAGTTTATGAGAATATTTAAAGCAAAATGATCAGTACAGGATTCATATTTGTTTACCTATTCTGTTGCTGTTCACATGTAGTGATAGCGAGTTTTTATAATAGAAAGGTTGGCATAAGTTGTCACTTTGTAAGCTATGTATATGCTTTTTTATGTGTTTCCAATCGAAATGAACGTTTGACCTTACTGTTTGTCCAGCAGTCCGTAAGTACTGCTTAATTGTTTTGGAAATTGCTAACAGCTACTTCAGTCTGTCACATTGCAATTGCTTTGAAAACTGCAAATCACTCAAACGTTCAGGATGAAATGTTTCAAATAACAAATAACATTGCATCAGTCACTGCGCTTAGTTACGCACTTGCTCGGAAAGAAACACGAGCAGACAATCAACACCACATGAACGCGTTTGCTCCATTATTTTTCCGTTTGTGTTACTGTCACTTACAAGTTCCTCGTAAACACGCATGTTTTTCAGGTAACGGCCATTTGTATCCCGTCAATCATACCGAACGTCCTACTTGGAAGGAGGTACTTCCACAGACAGACGTGTTCGTTTTTGGGATTTTTGCTGATTATGTCAATCGCGAGCAGTTTCGCCAATTTGGCTTACATTGCAATCGAAAGGTGAAACGATCTGGCATTTGCTTTCTTGCTATTAAGCGTCTGCAATTATTTTTAATTGTTCAGAAAATCATTTAAAATAACAATATCAGCTAACGATTCCCTCGATTTATTTGCTAATTTGAAAAATATCTTTTTCACAACTACATTTTCACAAGGTAATGCAACATGCGACTGCTGATAATTTGCAGCTTGTTGTGTATGCTAAATTGCACAACTAATTTTCCATAGTGAATCTAGGGATGGCATCAAAATTTTAAAATTTTTTTGACATTGTGCGTACTGGATAGCAGCTATTAGTGAGCCACTAAAGAAAGAAGATAAATTGCCTTGCTGTGCTTTCACTAACCGGTTGACAACACCAAACTAACTTCTGACATGACAATTAACCACCAATTGCTACAAAGACAAATTTTTTGTTGCAAGGTCATATGGGTTATAAGCAATATGAAAAATCTTCCACGCGGTATGCACGTTCGAGCAAGTACCACACAACTTAATCTAATGTAGTTTAATGCACAGTGAGTATAGCAGTAACTTTCTTCGACCAGAAATTTATTAGGATCAGGTTTCGCAAACGTAACTGTAGCAAAGCTACATTCACAAAGCACTGCTCTGCATAATGTGATGACGTTGAGCTGTGTCGAAGACTAAAAAGTCTTTGCAGGATCGGGACTGTGCTGGAAAGGAATAAAAATTATTTTATAAGTTTGTTAGTTTTGTATCAGAATGCAAGTGACGCACTAGCAACTTCCCAAAAAAAAACGTAGCATTATAGAGACGGAAAGATATGTGAATCTGTGTTTTAAGATAATGAATAAAGAAGGATATTACTTCGTGGGCATTGCGTATATTTGGTTTATGAAAATTTTCTACACTGAACCAGAATAAATTTTATTGGCAATTCTGTCATTTGTAGCCTTGTTCACAGCAAACACCAGCTAACAATCATTTTTTGCTCTCTGCGAAGATATTCGTAGATCACTGTATCTGAGGAATATCAATACGTTAATCCGTTGTTTGTGTTTTTCCTTGACAGGTACTGGGTTGTTGTTCACCTTGTTTCACTGTGCAAGAGCTTTTCGAAGAAAAAAGTCAACGCAGTGCTTGCCGCAAATTGGCTTTGGGCGATGCTGCTTGCGTCAGTGGCTTATAGTGAAAATATTGGCCTCCGGTAAGCGCATTGTTTGCTGTCTGTCAGCGTCTCGTTTCTTTCAGAGCTTAAATGTACGCGTCACTGTGTGAATTAGCATGAGTTGCATCAACTGTTGACCACACAATATCGGTAAAAAACGTCCATGCGTGTATTTAGTCCATTTTGAAGAGTTTCTGATGTTTGGAAATAAATGTAGGTGACCATATTTTTTTGTAGAATCAACTTTAACGCCAAACCGATGTATCGCTTGAGGAAACACCAGAGAGATTAATGTCAACCTCAAAGTACTAAGACGAACCAAACACTATACGAGTATTTAGCAGAGAGTTCTCTTAGATTTCACAATCTGCAGTCGTTCAAATGCACACAAAGAGAAACGCTACTCAAGTTTTTCTGAATAGTTGCGTGATGTTCAATAAATAAATGAATTTATATTGTCGAATCCACAATTATTCACACTTTTGTTTATTCATTTTCATACCTGACGTTCCTATGGGTAGGGCCACGGGGCAACAGCCTTAGACTCGGAATAACTCACGGTCAACAGCAATCTCAGACAGTTCTCTTCTTCTGGCTCCATACCAAGACGGTGAACGAAGCAAGTTTGGAGAAATATTCTCGCCACTTGCTCCTTGGAAGACTTCTAGGCCTCATTCCCGTGAGTGTAGGCAGCAGAATCCATGTCGACACTCTGTTCTAGGGAATACCTGTGGTTCTAACCAGGGGCTCCCCCACCTCCAGGGGGTGCGAAGCATTATTCCACGGAATGGGACAGTTCGACGATGCCGTTTCTGCAACGCCGTTTCCGCGATGGACATTTCGGCGATAAATCGTTTATAAGACATGACACTTCTGATGGGAGTGCTTTTTGTGTACTTTTTCAAAAATATTTGTGTTTAGCTTTAGGGTTAAATGTTTGGCTTTAGGCTTGGATTTAGCTTTAGAGCAAGCAAATACCTTTGTAATCTAAACTTTGAAATAAAGTAGAATTTGCGTATAACGCTTTCGGCTATAACGACAATTTGCCCATAATCACGCTTTTTCTTCTGCCTCGGCAGAAACCCTACCTTTTATGTGCATTAGAGTTCGGGTGCAACGACTTCAGCTACAGTATATCGCCATTTCGTCCATAGCGACGTTTCAGGTCTGTCTCCGCAGAATATGTTGTTCGTATATAACGACAGTTGCAAGTTTTTTTTTTCACAATTTGAAGCTCAAGAGCGGCTGTGAAGCCGCCACAAAAGACTAGTTAAGCGGGGAAGTGTTGAACAGTGGGTGTGACGTAACAATGACAGTAGGGAGTCCAAACAAATCCTTACACATTTTATTGTAATGTACTGTATTATATTAGGGAAGGATTTTTGGGGATTGTTACGACGGTAGTCAATTTGACCGAGACTTGGTGGGGCAGTTAGTAGAATGTCGAGTAAAAGAAATAGTAGCCCATGGTGGAAAATTCTCTAAAAAATTTCAAGGAACGTGCAAGATGAAGCTGTCGTACGAACAGCACAAACGAAACTCAGCGACCGTTTTGAAAGAACGCAATGCAGAACTTTGCTGCTGTATGCTCTGTATTGCAAGTAAATACGACTGCAAGTGATTTCAAATTCTTGTTTGTGTTTTTCTTATCAAAGTATTCGCGAAAACACGATAGAGTAAGCGGCAATCCTAATCAAAGAGAACTTTTAACCCTTTCCACGCTCTGGCCTTCAATTGAAACGCCATTTTAGAAACGATTTATTGTAGTTCTTCTGTGGCGGTTCTAAGAGAGGCCTGGGTGGGCCATGGCTCTCCCAGAAATTTGGCTGGCCCCCTGTTTGCCCCCTCCCAGTTTTTTCTTAATTGCCCGTTGAAGTTCGTTTGGTTGACATACACATTAGTTCACTTTGGTCCAGCAGTATTTTAAACGATAGTTTGGAAACACTCTAGCCAGTATTCCGTATTTCCCAAATGCATGATCAGCTGTGTTGTTGTTTTTGCCGGTAGGGTAATTAGAAATAGTTGTTTATGACGACACAGACCCGTGTTGCTCGCATCCTGCGTGCAATTTAGTCAGGCCGCGGTCGTGGTGTTGAAAATTAATTTCGAAACTAAGACACACTCGCAGATATGGGAAGATTGATCTTTCGTGTATTTCAGTACGAGATGGAACTGGATTATATTACTGTCAGCAGATCGTTGCTTGTCCCAGTATCAAATGGTTTGTCAATTAAAAATTGGTTTCAGTTAATTATCCGAATTTATCCTGGCTGCAATATTACGTTCTGCTGCCTTGTGTATACGACTTTGAAACAACTTGCGCAAGTGGTTCGTGACTTCAGCTTTAACTTTACCAACACATGTCCTACAACCTCATAGAATTTTGTACCGATGTTGTGTAATGAGTCAGAAGCAATTCCTTCGCTTATTTCAGCTCTTCCACCCGGAGGTCAAATATTTCTATGAGAAAACACTTGTAAGAATTCACAAGTCATATTAATTTAGTGAAAATGATTTAAAACATGAACTAATTTAAGCAAAGAATTTGCTTCGGATGTAGTCGAAGGTGCCTACATCGCTCGAACAATATTTTTTTTCATTATAGCTACATAAAAACCTACGTTTGATTGTTACTGGTAGCTGCAGCCTTTCCCGTCTCCAACGCTCCATGCGAGAGAAGTTTTTCACAAATGAGATTAGTGAAAACAATTCCTGAAAATTCCATGACCAGTGAAAGATTGGATAACAATGATCTACTTTCAATTGAAAGATCCGAGCTGAAAAATAGATTTACATGATTCCGTTGATAAATTTGAGAGTGGACATGATAATCGAAGGATGACGTTACATCGAGGTGATGATCATATAAAATTCTAACGTAGCCTGTGCAGGGATCTGTGTGAGAATTATATTGCTCATTGTCTATTTGTGTGAATATTTTTAGGTTTAGAGTTAGTGCGTGTTTCGCTTGTGACAAGACAGTCATAAATCAACGCAGGGTTGAAAAGTCAGCTTAAATGGGGAGCAGCCAGAGGAAAATTCAGTGTGAATATTAAAATGAACGACTTTATTGGAAATATTCTGCAAAATACGTTTTGCGCCTGCTGTTGCATCTTGCTATCAGGTACACGCGACATAAACGCCGATGCACACATATAAGCGGCGCTGCTATCCTACTTTAGGTGCAACTGGTGCCGAAACCCCGCTGCTGTTAACTGCATACTGCATTGAATAGTCCTCACCCTATTCACGCTGGATATGGGCATTATACTCGTAATAGTTCGTAGTTGCATAACATTGTTACCGTTACACCACAATCATAAAATGTAATAAGCTACCACAAAAACGGATTAGTCAGTAATCGTTGTCAGTAGTAAAAAGTAATCACCAATATGTTAGCAGCCGGCTTATTTTTATGTGTTTTGGGGTAAGAATATTTTGATGAAACTATTTTACTATTAACAGCTTACTTGTCTCTGCATCAAGATGGAATTCGTGGTTGGAACCATTTCGCTTTCTTTTGAATCAGGCCCGTAATTAGGGGGGGGCAGGGGGCGCAAAGCCCTCCTTGGAAGTTTTTCTCCCTCCCTGGAAAAATGTCTTGGACATAGTTTAAAACTATTGTACATGCTTAAAATATTTTGGTCCCTCTCAGAAAACTTACGGGCCTGATGTGAATTGTATTCACTTTCGTGGACATGTTTTCGATCATGTGGGGTCGGCACATTGTGTACGGAAAATTGTATTTCGTTTTACATGTGCAGCGCTGTCGAAGTTGCATGGTTAGCACAGAATATTCGACACAGCAGTAGGGACGGATATAGGCAGCGCGGGGCCCCTTGGCCATCTTAGCTTTTGGGGCCATGGTGTTTGTATTTGGCCGTTTGTCTGAAAAGCGTGATGGTGTACCCCCGGTATGTGTAGTGCCCCCTCAAATTTCTATCTTTTGTTGCGCCAGTTTTGGTTCTACTGTCGTCTTAGATCAGGGCCTCCAAACTACGGTCCACGAGCCAAATCCGGCCCGCGACACCATTTCATCCGGCCCGCGAAGAGATTGTCGATAATGAAAAAATAATGTATTTACGAAGAATTTCTTAATTTGTCAAAATGTAACATATCCCGAAACAATCACGTTACATAACATGCCCGACCCTCAGACTGTTGCGTAATAGCTTATGTGGCCGTCGGACAAAAAAGTTTGGAGACTCCTGATACAGACCTTCAGCAAGCAATCTCTGTTTGCGAGAATCTAGTTAAAAACAACCAAACATAGAATCCAATACAGACAATATTGCTTTTCATCGGAGTTTTGTAGTGTTTGGTGGTCTTGCGTTGCGAGCATTTTGTCAGTGAAAAATTGTACATCAATTAAGTAAGTTTTTTGTCTTTTTCATTCTTTTTTGTAACCTTTGTCATAGAGACAGCCTGCATCTTTCTCACACTCCAATGCACAATATTGTCGGTTGTTGCTGTACTGATAAGAGTTCAGAGTAGACTTTTGCATTTCTGCTCGTTTCAAGGTAAATTGTGGAGTTAGTCCTCTGCGTAGTTTCGCAAATTTTTAGTTAATATTGAGTCGTTATAGGCAGTGGCGGATCGTCTGGACGGGCTGCCGGGCTGCAGCCCTCCCTGAAAAATGTAATGCAAAACATTCCGCCAAACGGCCAAACTCGCCTCAAGCTTGGATTTAGTTCCGAATATTTCACAACACAGCATTTTTCGGTACTTCCGACACCATGTTGGCTCAACTTTTCCTAGGAATCCAACAAAACCAATGTTTCGCTGTATTCCAACCACGGCGCTCATGCGATGACGTTTTCAGCACACTCGGCGATGAATTCGGTGATTCGGGGCTGTCTTCGTCACAGCCCTAAAGGAAAGAAACCAAATAATTGGCTACAAAAAACATGGTGACATATCCGCCTATCGCAAAATGTTTTTGATATTATGACGAAGAATTTTTAAAGAAAAAACGGAGGAAATATGATCTTGACTGATTTTACTAGCTAAATTTCTTGGATATTGAATTTTATAATTAAGTTTAACAATGCTTTCACTAGTACTTTGGTGATATTGGCGGCATTGGATTCAAATCTGAGGTATATATTGACATTCAGTGCGACAGTTTATTGAGGACTGCCTTCAAAAAGAAAACCTTTGACGATTTTGGGCCAAAATCTAGAATGGAAAGAGTATTGTTGGTACGCACGCAGTAAAAGCTGCATTGCCATTTGTTACTACCTGCTTGTTTGAGTGTGGGTTTTCTGTGCTTGCACAGATCAAAACAAAGACGAGGAACTGTCTTAAGCCTGAAGACGACATGAGATTGACTCTGAGGAAAATTGTTCCAAATTTTGACAAAGTTGAGGAAACGATACAAAATCAAGGCTCGAATTGATTAAATTCGAAATAGTTTGTTGTTATGACTATGCCTTTGTTAAATTGTCTTGTGTTTAGTTCATTTCTTATGTTTGCAAGAAAATGTGTGAAAAAGACTGAGTCACCAAAGGTTTGCTATCTATTTACCCTTAATATTTGGGTCGCTGCAAATAAAGGTTGAGAAGCACTGTTTTATACTTAAGGGGAGTGTTAGTATTTGGCAGAAAGGTAGCATACCGCAAGGTATAGACAACGAAATTAATAGTTCAAATCCTAGCATTTCAACATTGTTTGCTTCACATTCGTAATGGTGAACACCAAAAGTCATTTTTGCCGTTGGCTAAAATACCACCGTCCTGTCAATTACGATCAAGTCGAAAAGGATCAGAAAAGCCATTAAGAGGAACAGAGGTGTTATCGATCGAATAATCTAACCAAGTTTCAGTTTAACGGACCGGCAGTGACATTGTATTCTGTGGCCAGAATATCGATTTCATGTAGGTTGTTAGAAACGTTGGGAGGTGTCAACAAACAAACTTCAGTGTTTCCACGAAGCACTGAAAAGTTAGTTCAATTTGACACCATTTTTACGATACCGATCAATCGGGCAAACTCTCTCAGCGTTCGCGTAGAGACAATAGTCAGCCTCAACACCTTTCAACTTCCCACCTCATCATTTTACCAGAAGCAAATATTTTGGAAGCTTTCTTTCGAAGGGTTTTGTGCTGTTCCTGCACAGACTTTGGTGGATGCTTTGCAATATTTTTCTTGAATTGCTTTGGTCTAGCTGCCATTTGAATATCACAATTCTGTCTTCAATTTTTACGAACATTATTGCTATTGCTGTACAAGAAAAGAAGTTATATTGAAGGTTTGTTTAAAGCTGGTTTATGTTTTGGAAGTCGGTGAACATTGGCAAACGATATTTTGACAAGACCAGATTCTGAACTTGCAAGGGTTTGGTGCGAAATGAACGGATTGCACGTTCACTCTGTTATGGAATCTCATTGGGAAATTCTACAGGCAGACTCAGAAAGCAAAGGTTGTATTGTTTAGACCAAAGTTCAGAGTTTGCTTCACACTTTTTATCTCTCTCGCGCAGTTCATCCAACGCCTTTTTAACTCAGTTGAGATTAGATTTCAAGTCTGAAATCGTGTTGTGTGCATGCTCCAAACCACGGTCGCCAACATTTTTGAAACTGCGAACTACTTCTTGTGTACCGATTAATGCGAAGGGCTACTAGTTTGATACAAACTTATGAAATAAAAATTTAGCTCAATTTACCTTCAGCTATTTTAGTATTGATATTCCTTAAATGTGAAGACATTGATCACGCTAATGTTATTTTTAGAACAGGCCCGCGGGCGACTTACATGGTCCTTGCGGGCGACTTGGTGCCCGCGGGAACCACGTTGGTGACCCCGGGTCCAACTATAGATTTACCAGCAGCAAGCATTCCATGAGTTTTTTCAATTCCTTTTCTTTGTGTGTGACGTAATAGTCTCAAAATATTGCAACATAAGGAGGATGACAAGAAAAGGAAATGTGTCTAGAGCAGCTAAGAGCTTGGGACAATTTTCATTAAAAGCACCATTTGGGAGACTTCGCATTTGTCAAGATGTTAGAGAGAATACTGTTTATAGTTACCAGCGCTGCAGTCGGAGAATATGACCATCAGTATTAGCCTTTTGGGCTGAATCACAGGAAAACTCAATGTGCGAACTTTCATCCTACTGGACCTGGGTACAATGTGCTTCTTGTGCCCCCTCTGAAAGGCCCTTTCTGTAATCTCATTTACCTACACAAATTGCTTGAATACTGCGCTTTGTACTCCGTTCGGACTGTCGCAAATGATATGCGGCGCTCTTGCCGCTTTCGTAGTGACTACTCCACTGGGGCGGGTCAGTGGCAGCATCACGCGTGAACCGTTTCATTGCACCCTCCCCCATCAACCCCGAGTGCACCCACCCATCAGCACCGAATATAAAATGCAAATAATCCACGCAAACACTTGTGGCAACCAGACAAATTTGGTGCAATTCCATCGATCTTAGAGTACAGTTTCTGAAGAGCAACAGAAACAATCTGAAATCTACCAGCGTGGCTAAACTATACACGCGTGACTTCACTCTCAGCTAAACCAAGAGCACAACTATAATTCAATTAGCCTAGCGGACTATTGCAAATATTTGCAGCAAACTCAACACGCAACCAACACACAATACTGCTCACAACGTGAACAGAAATTTGCAAAGTTCATCTGTGCACTCATCCCCCAGCTCCGAACAACAGATCGCACTGCATTACAGTTACGAACGAAAACGACGTGATTCCACTGCACAGATTTTCGGTTCTTGCATTGTTAGAAAAATTCCATGTTTCAAATACAATTTTGACATTCAACCTGAGTCGAAAACATTACTAAAGGATTAATGAACACAGCTTCAAATTTGTAGCACATGAGCAAGAATGAATCATACCGCATATCGTGTCTTATCGCACCGTATAAAGTCATTTGCCCGTCGAATACAACTCATTATTAACGTTCAAACTGCACCATTTATTGATGCAGGCAAGTAGCATCAACTTTCAGCAAACCTTTGAACACGGGAAAATTGCATATATTGGTGGCCAGGATTCAAAGCATGTGGAGTTGTTACGATTAGTTAGTTATTCCTTTCATGTCAAATCAGTCCCACGCCTTGCGCGTGGAAAGGAGGTATTTGTTTTTACCAATTACAGATACTTGTTTGTAGAGAATGCAGATCTTCACTCTTTGCTTTGTAATTTAGTAAGCGTGGGTTTGGTGAAGCGAAATTCATATTTTTTTTCATGCGAGCATGGTCGTTAAAGATGTGAAGGTGCAAGACGCGATCAGGTAAATCAGTGATCGTCTTAGCAAATTAGTGGCCCTTGCCCAGAATATTTTGAGGACCCCCTGCACTTACATGAAGGACATATGGAAAAAACAGACATCATTACCAGTATGTGATGTTCGTTTTTAGAGTATCACTGATACCTGATATTGAATTTTACACCAACCCATGTGCAGGAAAATATAACACCCCAGCGCTCCTCAACCTAAATGGACAGAAAATACTTCATTCGTTTGCCTTGCACAAACCAATCGTCTACAAATCACTGCAGCCAACAACTATCGAAAATATTGCCGGAGCACTGTTAATGAAAAAGCATCTTCTACAAAGAAAGGTACTGCGTCACAGTTCAAAAAATGAACATACGACAGTTGATGTACAGTGTCTATGAAGACGTCAAAGCACATTATTCACAAAAGAATCAGTATTCAATATACAGGCAACCTTATTGCCGAAAACCAGGCTTGTCCGTGGAAATGTCATTCCTGTGGGAATCCCATGGGAAACATCCCATGGGATGGGATAGGACAGGCATAAATTGCTATGGGATGGGAAGGGAATGGTACAGATAAATATGTCCCATGAACAACCCTACCGAAAACTGAACCAATTATTGGCTTTGAGCACTGTAGAAATATTGCAACGTTACGCATATGCTTCAGTAGTGAATGAACACTAGCTTTACAATAAGCAAAATACACATGCACCTAAGCTTTTAACTTGAATGTATATGAAGCATACTTGAAATCAAAGTGACCATTCTCCTGGAGACATAACAAACCAGGCAAAACAAGTTGAAAATTCTGAATGAAACCTGTACCTTTAAACATTGTAAATAACCATGATAGTGAATGCGAAGTGTGTTTGGTCACTCAGTATGGGATGTTTGCTTTAATAGTTCCTGAATGTGATCAATTACGACAAAACATTTTAGTAAACTCTACCATGGAACATAAAGTAACCTCACGCAACACTCAAAATAACTTAAAGCAATATTTAAATTCTAAATATCCACAGAAAACATTTTAGATTAACGTTAACCGTAAGGGACTGAATCTTAACTACATACAGTAGTGAATGCATTCGACAGCATTCCTTAAACACTAGAACGTCATAGCAGCGGTAAAGTTTTAATATCAGTGGAAATTCACTGTCACACTCTAAAGAGAGGTAACACTAGCAATGGTTCAAGCGTGAAACACCCGAAGTATACAGTAAATGAATTTCATCAAATCTGCATCATGTTGACTGGAAATAAAGAGCCAGCATGTCCTTTGATCAGCGGCCCTTAACATCTTCGTTGGGGCCCTCTTCAATTTAAGCTTGGGCGCTTGTCCTTCGATCACAGAATATTTATATATATTTTATCATTTTAGTGTGGCGTTTTATCTTCAGGTCGAAAATCCAACTGTGTCAGAACACATAATCAAAATCTCATAAAGCAACCAACGCAAGCTTTCTACCAGGCTAAATAATATTTAATCATTGTAATAAAAATACAACAATGAAAAAAAGCTCATAAACCTTTGGAAAAGCATAAACCAAAAATGGGACGCCTTTCAAAATGCGTAAGTTTAAAACTGGGCCCCTGTTTTGCAAACCGTGCGCAGTAACTGAGAACACCACTCCATTAAATATTTGCAACAGCATAAGTTGTATTTCAAAGTTAAAATGTTTGAGATTTCATGACGAAGCCGAAATGTTTGTTCACGGAAGGTATTTGTTCATTTTTGTTCACATAAGGTTCAACTTTAAATGCTTGGAACATGAACATACCGTAGAAACTTAGCTTATGCTTTATTTCATGTCAAACCTCGCACAAGCTATTAAGATGCTTTGATCAATCAAAGTACATGTAAGTTTTAAGTTCTGCATCCATCCGTGTCTTCTTCACATTTAAATGATTAACTGTCTGTAATTTTATGCCCAGTTTAGTATTCTTCGGATTTTAGTTCGTCATGCAAAGGAAATAGGCAGCTAATTTTTCTGAAAAACTATTGTTTCAGGGAACAATTATAGTTGGTATATATCATTTTTTATTTGTGTTTAGAGAGAAATCCTTTGATATCAGTAACTCCGTGTTCGTCTTGTGCAACGCATCGGAATGCGGTGTGCCATAGCGTACCACACACACCTTGAATATGCCTTGCTACACCGCCCAACACCACGTGTTTTCCTAAAAACAGATTAATACCTGGCATCGCGCTTTGTGTAAGGTTTCTCAACTTGTAAACCTGTGTAAGCAAGCACCGTTGGTGGTAAACATCACGACAAAAATTACAATGAGTTCGATTGCCTTGTACTAAAGTAAGGATAAAGGCGGATGAGACAGAAATAACTTGATTGAACACTGGAATCAGCACACAAGATTTATCCTTGAAAATATTCAGTTTTTCAGATACAACTCCTGTTCAACAATGTTATCCAACTACGCTTTACAAGACAAACAATGTTTCTAGTTACATAACCACTTCAATCACCAAATATTGTTTTGTACAGATATTCCTGTGAGATTATGATCTGCACGTGGAATTCAACTTCTTCACCAGCTTACAACAACACTTTACCTGTACTAGGTTATTGGATTCCGCTGACAGTTACTGTATTCTTTTATTTAAAGTTATACAGGTGTGGCATGAGCTGAAGACTGGCATAAAGTTATCACGTTTCTCTGTCAATATTAAAATTTCTTTAGAGTACCACCTTCGGCGAATATCGATTTCGTTTCCATATTAAACTTTCAAGTTTGTTTATTCAACCGGAATCGGCTTGTTTCCTGTCAGAAGGCAGGGTTTTGGAAGAAAATTATTTCAAATTATCAAATTTTTTCATGATAAATGATCTCTTGTAGTTGCAATTGCGGTTGAAAGAGATGAATCGTTCACATGCGGACATATGTAGATTTGCCATTTATTTGTGTTTACATCTTAAACAAACAAAAATCAAACGATTCAAACCAGAGAGTGGTACTTAGGTCGTTTTTTTAGGAATATAGTTATGAAAATCAGATGAATGTTACTTCTCACTTAAGATTTCGAACCACGATTGATATGTACCAAACGTTGCCGCTGGTTTTGTGTTTAACACATGTTTTCCTGAAAGGTCTGTTCGAACTCACGACCGGATTCTTCGTGGTATTGCGCACTTAACGTGGTACCAACGCAGTGTTGAACGAGAGATGAGACTTATTCGAACCCTCGTTGCCACAATTGTCGTCTCTCTTTTGTTCTGGTTGCCAAAAGGGTTTGTAGCGTTTATTGGAAGAGAAAAGGTTTCTACTGTGGTGCTAAAGGTGAGTAGAAACGAACAAGGAGTTATCTAGGAAAGAGAGCAGAAGTTTGTGCTTTAGATTCTGTATAAATCCATTGAAAAAAGCTTCGACGTTTTCAAAACCACGCACATTGTTAGCTGATTATGCAGTGAGAGCAAGTACCTTCAAAAAATTTATGATTTTCCAGGTTTTGAATACATATTTTTCCACAGATCTACCAGCATAAAGCGCATGATATACAAACAGGCCCGCAACCCAGGGGCGGGCAAACCGGACAATTGCCCCATGCTATTCAACAAACAAAATTTCAAATTGTCAGACTAAAATTTTTTTATTTGTTAAGTAAATCAAAATTTGCAGTCATTTTCTCCCCTCGCCCCGAAAAATATCAGATACTTAAGGCCGTCACTGCAACCAGGGCTGCGGAGCACTTGTAAAAACGAAACGGCTCCAGCTCCGGAGCTCTCTGTTTTCTTAAGCATGGCTCCGGTTCCGGCTCCGGAGCTGTGTTTTTTTGTAACATGGCTCCACTCCGGCTGTGATTTGTTAATACACATTAACAATTTCGTTATTCCTCTAGTGTCCTCCTTGCAGCAAGCGAGAGTGTTATTCCAATATATTTTGAACTAATACTGTTACCACTACCAGGTCTAGGTAGTCGGAAGGAGTTTGGTCTCGAATGGTCGGAGTCGGTAAAAATTCTTTTTTTTTTAAATCCGACTTCGGGCTGATCTTCTGCTCGCCGAGTGTAATTGTTTGTGCCACAAAAAAGTCCGTAAGCGTCGCACTTTGCGTTTTTGCACAAGGATTTAGTCTCACAAAAGGCACAAATATGCGCTGCGCTGGTGTTGACTGACTTCTTCACATCACACTCGGCAGTAATTTCACAGCCTGGTGTGATTAGAACAAGTCCCAACATGAAATAAAAGGACATTGTGACCCTAATGCCTGGTATAACAGACCCTCGGATTTCGCCGCGACCCTCGGATATAAAACAGACCCTCCGATATAACAGACCGACCCTCGGATCAATCTGATTTTTGGTTCTCGGTTATGTTTCTCCTTCTAAAGCGTAGCACGTTTTGATCTAATTAGTTGGCGGTAACGCAGTTACGTATCTTCGTACTCTATTCCAGCGTGGTCCAACTGCAGGCCCACGGGCCACATGTGCAGCGGGGACAGAATTTTATGGTACGCGAGCTTTCTCATTTTTGATTGTTGTGTGGATGTTACAGTACGTAATTATAATTAGAACACGCCTAACAACTTTTAATAATAATAATGTGCAATATTACCGGCGTTAGACCAGTCCAGGGTCTCCAAACTACGGCCCGCGACCCACATCCCGCCCTCGAAGACATTTTGACAATAATGAAAAAATAATGTGCTTACAGTGCTGTTCAGTTTATTTCTGCATCCCGACCAAGCACAGAATACTTTATCAGGAATACAGGGACGGGAAGCGACGGCCGTAGCTGTCATTTAAGTCACTGCCCTGATGTATTTACAAAAATTTATTGATTTGGTATAGTGTAACATACCCCGAAATAATCCTATTACGTAAGATGTCCGGTCCTCGAACTGTTGCATAGTGGCTTTCTGACAAAAAAGTTTGGAGACCCCTGGGCTAGACCGTAGAGAGCTTCTAGAAAATAATCAGCACAACTGAAACAATCTACTATAACTGAAACATTTTGAAACATTTTGCAATAAAAATGCACTCGGCGTTTAGAAGCACATAAATGTGTGAGAGTGGGCTACATTTTCTACTATGAAGCATGTCAAACCCAAAACATAAATCGAATGTCAGGCGAAGCACTGTCAATAGTTTCCGACTTGCTACGACTAAGATATTGGTATTGATGTAGGAACGATAGTGTCAGAGAAGCATCAACCACAGAAATTGCATTGATTCGCAACATATGTTTATTGCTAGTGTGTAATAATTTCGATGACACACTGACTTCACTCACCTATTTTCCTTTTTCTGTCTTGTCAACAAGGCCTCCAAGAGAAATCTTTTTAGGCGAAGAAAACATCTTGGGCCCAGCGCTGCAAAATTATTTTGAAATAAATAAAAATTGAGGCTGATATATGAGTATGAAATTTCAACAAGAAGTGCTCGTTTTTTGAACACAAGAAACATTATGTTAAAACATACCGGTATTCAAGTCATGTGACAATATTGCCACTTTTTAAGCATGAGTTTCAAATGTTCATAACAAAATCTTATCAAGGACGAAATTTGAAAAAACGCCGCAGTCTCAGAATGAAAGGAGTCGATGAAGGTTGAATAAAGCGTTGCTAGTGAAACGAGACTGTGACCTCATTGAATAGCTGTATCCATGGAATGACCTTACTTATTATAACAAGAATGAAGGGACAGAAGGAAATATTTTGTCAACCGACTATTGCTTCTATTTTTGACGGCGAGCCACAATAAACAGCCACACGGGCCACAGGCCGGCGATCACTGCTTCAAAGCATTCTGTCAAAATATTGTAAGTGATTAGGTTCACCTTTTCTAAATCTTCTGATTTCTGGGTATGTCCGCTAATCCTAAACTCACATTTGATAAGAGCCTATATCTGCTTGCGAGACAAGTTTAACAATCAACAAAATGCACAGCACACCGCTGCGGTGCACGAAAAGCTCTTGCGTTCTGCACTGCAGTTACTTGTCAATTATAAACTTTTTAGTTACACATATGCGCAAGATTCACGTGCTACTGTTGTTAGATTAGATTTTATTTTGAACTGGCATGTTTCCATTGAAATTTCACATAAAGAATCTCTTAGTTTGAAACTTTTGGTTCATTGGAGAGAGTTTTATTAAATATTTGTTTGAAAATGAAAGACGTAAAAGAAAACTCAGTTCAAAGGAGAGAGTGGGACAGTAATCGTGAATGTCATATATTCCACAAAGTAGGCAAACATTCAAGTTCAACAAAAATAATTACTGGTAATAATATCAATGCATCATATCAGGAAAATGCACTGCCAGCAAATCACATTAAACTACATCACACTAGCTTACGAAATCCTTCAGGCCAAACCAGTTTTATCACCGGGATTAATTTCTAAACGTTATTTCGAGTTTGTTAGGAACAAACACTCAAATATTCCTTCAGTCTGGGGCCCCGGAACAATGTACCTGCTGGACCCCCCTCTCATAGGCCCTGTTTGTCAATCAGTTTTTCATTCACCATTTTATGAGGAGTGCCCCGCGACTTTCGCGTTTGTGTAAAATGTCCCGTAGGTCAAAAGTAGTTGGACCACACTGCTCTCCACAATAGCAGCGCGGCAGAAATTAATAAATCACAGTTCGCGTGACGAAAGGAGTTGGAATAAATTCGTAATTGCTCGACGTAACAGACGTAAATAACGGAAGAGTTAAGTTTGGAGTTGGTTGGCAGGTTCAATTGCTTGAGTTGTTTGTTACGGTGGTCAAATGATTTAATAAGACTTCACCAATATAACACCCAGATTAAATTTTGTTTAGTTCATTAGACAAATCATCTAGATAAACAGCAAAGAAGTATGGACGCAGTACTCCCCCTTGTCTAACCACATGAGACACATGAAACGGTTCAGAAAAATGCTTGCCCCATTTAATTTCCTTCGTTTGTTCTTTGTACCAATGCTTCAGTAGGCGCACAAACACATTGGCACCTTTCTTTGAATTAGTTTCTCAAATAATTTCATGTGTAGTACTCGATCGAATGCTTTTGAGGCATCTAAAAACACAGCATGCACAGATGAACCATGGGTTACAAAGTATGAGGCAGTCTGATTTAACAAAAATGTACATTGATCAGTACTATGACCAGCCTTAAAACCAAACTGATTGTCTGTGGTACCAAGGAAAGGAGAGATGTTACATAATATGAAGTGCTCAAGCAGCTTTGACACCACTGTAGCTTCTGCGACTGGTCTGTAATTTGAAGTGTCAGACATATTCCCATTCTTGTTTTTGCATATGGGAACTATTGTTGTGTTTAAACAGGAATTGGGTATATCTCCGTGAACAATACAGATGTTAAACAGTTCACTGAGAAAAAGACGCAGAGATTCATCTGCATACAGCAGGTGCTCTGCAGAAATACAATCAGGCCCTGGAGCTTTGTTCAAGGGCAGCTTTTGAAGAAGTGATGCCAAGGAGAAAAAAGAACACAAGGGCATTTCAAGACCCAGATAGTTCTCCTTACAGTCTATGCAGTGTTCCACAGACTCTGCAGACCCATTGGCAGAGTTTTCAGAGTTTAATATTCCTTTAAAATAGTGTTTCCACATTTGACAATCTCTGAACCACCATTTTCCCCTCCCACCAATGTTGGTAGTGATGAGGATCTGTTTTTGTTGTTGACCTTTTGCCAAAATGACTTCTTGGTTTCATCAGCCTGTAGTGCAGCTGCTAGGCCATTGGCCTTATGCATTTCAGCATCTCTGCGGCATTTTAGACTAACAGCTAGTCAGCTGCTACTGACCTGTGTAAAAAATCTCGGTGCAATTCACCAATGCGATCGGCATGCGGGCAAGCGTGTCGACTAGCCATTGATTTATATCACCGAGCGCTATTGTTTAGTCACAATTCATAATTGACGATAGTGAGGTTCTGTGAGGCGTGAGCCAGTTCATAGAGCCTTGTTTTTCATCGTGCTTAGCAAATAGTGTTGGATGATACGTCTCAAAGAGGGTCCGGAGCCGGAGCTGCTAAATTAACCACGAGCTCCGGCTCCAACTAAATTTTAAAAACAGCTCCGGCTCCACCAAAAATGACCGGCTCCGGATCCGGCTCCGCAGCCCTGACTGCAACCATATTATTCTTCTAGACAGTTAGTGGAACGTCGAAATGCTTGAACAAAATTGCAGTGATCAGAATTGTTGTTCGCAAGTACTGAAAATTTAAAATCCTTATAATCTGATCCAGATCCAACTTACAATTTTAAATTGGTATCATTGGGTTTATGTTTTTTTAATATCGCTGCTCAACCATGTATCAACAAATCACCTTTTAACGCGCCTGTAGCATCAAAAAACGTTTGAAATCACTCCAGCAAAATGGACTGATTATATACCTAAAAATGTCCGTAATTCAGAAAGTACAAATATGAGCTTCGCAGGTATTTGAGGAACACTGGATTAAGAAAATACATACATTTTCAAACGTTTTAGAACGGAACGACTGGCATCGATTTTAAAAAAGATATGTATAAATACTTTTTGAAATTTACGCACATTAATTAGCATATATCAAGCAATTACATGAATATTTTTACAGGTATATATTCATACACATATACTGTACAGGCAAAATTGAGCACAGATTGCTTCTGTGGAAGACTTTCTTGATATTTTTTATTCGGTATTTGATCCAGCATGCTTTCAAACCGAAGTATTCAATCAGGAAATTATTAACATTGTGACATGGTTTATTACTATATAGAGTTCAAGTTGGCATTGTAAAAATTGTAAATTTGAATGTTTTATTCTCGCTCCATCTTTTCAGATCACCAGTTGGCTTGCCGTTAGCAACTCTTCGATCAACTTCATAATTTACGGAATCAACCCAGTTTATCGCAAGCTTTTCAAAAAATTTCTGAACCGACTATGTGGGAACAGGTAAGTTCCAATGAAGTAAGCTCAGTTTTACTGCTTTTCCGTGTTAGGCAGTCAAACCACTTGATTTTGAAAACAAAATTGCTTTTGTATTGTTTTCTTATGGTAACGAGTATCTTCACTATGTTTTTTGGATTTTCTTATAACATTTGCTGTTGTTGCAATGAGTGCAGAAGTAATAGTTGCCCGGGTTTTTCCAGGACAACTGACATAGGCTTTTCCACCCATGTCAATGAACGACGACTTTCAAGCAAAGTTTACGAATTTGGTGAGGATGGCCTTTTTTTAGAGTGTCAAACGATTTAGAATATTAATAGCTGTAAAAATGTTGGGCATCCACTTTTCTGAACAAGTAGACTTTATAACCGGTTTTACTATATTTCGTATATTTACAGGTTAGAACGTTGCAACATCAACAACTGTCGTGTTCCGCTGGAGAAGACATAACGCAATACTTTAATATTTAAAGAACGTAACCTACCCAACCAAACAAACATCTCTACTAGTAACCAAAGGATCTGCAATTATACCAACCAATCTTTTGATGATTTCAAGTGCTGCATCAAAACAGCTGTACCCACATACCCGTGTGCAAATTCTTGAAGATTATGATTATTTAAAAACCACATTCGTTAACTAACCACCAACAGAAGAATTTGGGAGCTTGTTGAAACTGACCGTAATTATTTGAATAACTAAGATGTGAAAGTGACAATTGCAAACGTTTTGGGCAGAATTCATTTCGAAAATCTTCTTGCATTATTTGCTTATGCTATCTCATTTAAACGCCTTCTAGCTTGTGAAGGAACAACAAAGAAGCAAACGTGTCTATCACCAGCCAAATCCAATCTGTTTATAGTTTTATCTCTCTAAACGAGTATTCAATATCTCAGGTAAACTTGGTACAAAGAGGAAATTTACTCAACCACATGCAAACATGCATCCAGCCCTTTTTGACGCGACACATACAAACGTTTTTTGGACAAGTCACAAAATACAAATGTATTACATTCAGTTGATTATTAGAAACGTTTCATATACGGAGAATGTATTCCATTCAAGAAGTAAATGAATCGTTCATACGTGCACCATTTCAAATTTAGATAGGCAATTAATAACAACTTCTTAACTTTTTTCGTCACGGCAAAACGCAAGTAATATTTTACGACATGGTAGTTCCAGTTAACTATGGATATTCCATTAACCATCTGTCACAATGAAAGCAACGATAAACACTTCGATTTGGGTGGAATGATTTAAAACACCTGCTAGATGGCGCTCTGCATCAGAGCAGGTTTTGGTGTTTCGCTGCTCAAATTTCTCTAATTTCGATTGTTGGATCATTTGAACATGCATCGTCGGAAAGATGCTTGGTTGACCAACCCACAAGGACACGTTTTGGTAATTGGTGGAAGCTAGCGATCACAACGCTTTTAGAACAAGTGCTTTCTGGCCTTAAAATATCCGTCTGAATAGTGCACAAAATCTTGCTTTTTCACCTGCAGCAGGTGCGTACTGTCATGATCTGAATATTTCACTGCTGTTGCATCGTTATCGAAAGCATTGCTTTGTTCAGTCACAGCGCTCTAAATGACGAGAAAATAACCCAAAGCGTGGTGACTTTCGATACTGAACACTCATAATTCTCTCAAGCGCTAATACGTTTTGTATTGGTATTGTGAAATTCCTTGCATTAACAACTGTTGAAGAATGTTTCTATTAACAGCTGAAACCAAAACCCTTATTGATAAGTTACCTGCGTCGAGCTTAAGCGAATGTACACTACTTATTATTACTGTGATTCTTGACAAGCTCACTGCTCAATCTGATCAAAAACGAAGTCAGTTAATGATAAAGATTACTAGTGGCGTTAAAATAGACTTATCCATTCATTGTAAGACATTTAAAAGCATAATGTATTTTAACATGTGATTTACCCACTGATCGAAATCGCCTTTCGGTGTTGTGAATTCATTTTGCCGTTACGTAAATTTTTGCGAACAAACGGAAGTACAACTTCGTAATGAATTTTTGTAAAAAAAGATCCTCATTCTTATGAGCGTTTGTTCGCTTTTCGAAATCTCAACATAAGGCAACTGCGCATGAATGTAACTTCAGCAACCAGGACGGTAATCTCTGTTAGCTTGGCGATGTATCCACTGTGCACGTTCACAATTTTTGAGGCGAGAATCTTGGAACGAATATCCTGCGTTCGTCTTTAGATCAGTATCATCGACATCAAACAGGAATGTAATTGTGAGAGGAATATCCTACAACGTTGAAACGAATAACAAGCTATTTTTGCTGTGTGATTTAACGTAATTTTAAACGATTTTGTGGCAAGGATAAGCATGAAATCTTCAAGGGATGAAGCTCCGATGAGAACTTGTTCATCTGCGTCTAAACGTGGGTAATGTTCAAAAGAAACGTTTGCGTGTTTTTCTGCCCAAGCAATCATTTCGCAGTGTCGCCTCAGACGTTCAAACGCAGTCAATCAGAACCGTGTACGAAATATGGTATACATTTGACACACCAATGATCCGGAAATTTCAAGTTGATTTTAATTCCATATTTTGCGCATAGCAATCAAAATATAAATGAGCATTCAAGCAAAGTTAATGGTTGTTTCATTAAACTTGGAGGATAATTGTAAGTATATGCAGACGCGTTATTTCTTTTTATTTGGACAAAATAACTGCTCCCACCACCGGTTAGCAGTGTTCTGACATTGTTGCATCTTGCAGTATCGTAAACTTTGTGTCACGGTTTATGACGCTTCAACTTTGACCATTCCAGCTGAACGTCGGTCATGTTACTGCGCTGGTAAACTTGTAACATGTTTCGCTTCTACTGCTACGCGCCCAACCACTGCATGAACGCCAGTTACCTTTGCTGAATATAGAAATGTTTTTTCCAATGTGTTTTGTTTTCGCTCCACACCTATTTGAATAAAAACTAGGCATTTGTTGCTACGCGAAAAACGGGTTTTCCCTTAAAACTACGCCACAAAGATTTAACAAGTATGCGGAGCATACAACAAAAATGCATTGCTGTCTTCCACGTTCGAGGATGTCCTCACTGCATTCTAGCGCCATCCATTCGGGAGTTGTGGCCGATGATAACTTTAAAAGCCACGATCGTGGCTTCTGCGTGCCTTAAGGGTGTGTCTAAGGTACGTTGCAAGACAAAGGTACAAGTAGTATGTTTGCATGATGCGTTTTCATAAAATCATATGGAAGCATGTCGAGTTTTTACCACGGTTAAGAATTTCCTGTGCCACTTTGCAAGTTTTTCGAACGTTCCTTGAGTTTCGTCGCATGACTGTCACTCAGCGATGCATTTGATGAGCGGGGCAACTTGACTTTCTATTTAAATGTGTTTTTGCATTGGACTGCTTCCTTTTTTCAGTGGTTTTTGATCAAGAAAAGGCGCCGTGTGAAACAATGTACGTTTATACAGCTGTTGACTTTAACGTTGATTCTGCCCGTCTTAAGGGCAAAGGAAAGTGGTTGACAGGTTGCAACGTACAGGCGCACGTTCAAAAAAGCCTAAACAGTCTTATTATAGGAATTGGGGTGACCGGTATTCGGCAAAATTTCCTTGAGGTTTTGCAAGTTCTCGCTGTTGCTGAAGCTGCTTGACCAATTTCCCGTTTAGAAGTCTTGGAAATTCCCACGAGTACTCGTAAGGCTTTTCAAGAAATAATTTGATGAACGCGATAAGCACTGGTTGAAGGAGAAGGAGGCAACGCAAGATGTACCAAGTGTATATAAACGGTCGTTTGAACGCAGCAGTAAGACGCAGTCAGTCGATCCAAAGGAGTCGCTTTCTGTTTCCTGCTCGGCACGAAGTCAGACTTCAAGAATCAAGGTCAGACTTTGATTTCCTCGATCAGTAGCGGAGTATGAAGAATTGAAGTTGGTAGAGACTTCCGAAAGAAATAGAAAGAAGCTCTGGAACTCTCAGAAAATACCCTGATTGAACCTGTCCAGCGGGAAGCCAAGACTATTATTTACCTTTTTCCCTTTGCAATAGACGTCTATTTAGACAAAAACTCTTTTACCAAACCGGTTTGGCTAAAGTCCCTCTGATAAAATCTTTCACCACAATCATAACTGAACATGCCGTTTGCCACAGCGTTAGGTTTTCAGAATAGGCTTCATCGCCTCTGATTTATCAAAATGGGAGCAATACCTTTTATACGTGTTTCTTGTTGAAATGACTTTTGCTGTGAGTGCAAATGTGAAGTTTCCCGTTGAACGAAGAAGTCAAAGCTTCTACGAAATCCACGTTACCTATCGGCTGACACTGATTCACTTTGCTTGTTTGCAGTTCAAGCCTGCATTCGGAGTTCTAAATTACCAGCGCAAACACACCATTGCACTATCTCGCTTCACGAACGTCATTTTCTGATATCTTTGTACAGGGCCGGATGTAGCTGATGCGAGGCTAAAGTCATTTTCTGATATCTTTGTACAGGGCCGGATGTAGCTGATGCGAGGCCCTAAGCCAGGGTTCTTAAAGTTAGACTCATACCTCCAGAGTTTATTGAAATTAGACGTTGGCGTTATTCAACAGTGTTGGCAAGCAAAGTCCAAATGCGGACTCAAGTCCTCAGTTTACGAACTTTGGGCTTTCTTCTAGCCTGATTGACTTTGACTTGTTATTCGTTGACCTTGCAGCTACCCCTCGATTTGAACCCGAGTTGGACATTTTCACCTCTTTTTCGGGGGAATGCCGAATTCGTTCTGCACAACCTACACAAAATGTAGGTTGCATATAAGTTGATACTCGTCTAAAAGCCAGGTCAACGGCGAGTGTCTCAGATTCGTCGTAGCTGGGTGCATTGATTTCTGCTCATTTATGCCATCTAGTATTTACAGTGTGGCAGGTAGCCCTTTTCAAAAAGTAGCTTAAAACTCTTGTTTGCACAGGATAGACAGTCATGTTTGCGGGTAATGTTTCATATGATGTAATAATTCAAATCGTTTGAAAAAATAAGGGACTGTGGGATATTATTGTTTCACTCTGTGGCTAAATTCGTTGAGGCTGGTTGCAATAACTTTTCAATTAGGCTGTGTTACTATATGTTGATAGGACTAATTCGGTACAGTTGTCATTGGTCTAACAGTTAGAGTTAGACTCTAACTCATGGTATTGCATTGCACAAGGTTTTTCATCTCTCGTCTATGATAACTCTCAAGACTTGGCTGTGACGTAGCATTCGATATAACCTGCATTATCACAAAGGCTTTACTTTGTCTGGCAGGTTGGTCTAACTCCACAAAAATCAGTGGCGTATCAATGGAGAACAGCGCCTCAGATAGCGCATTTGTGAGCGTGACAACATTGCACTCATATGAAGACTGGTGTTGATGAACGTTTGCATTGACCATTTTCCCATATGAAGATTAGTGCTGATATTCTAGTTTTCAATGAGTTGCGCTGTGGCGTGAGTTGTATACGGCACGGGTCTCTCTCACTGATGTTCCCATGTGCATGAATTTAATAAATGAGACTTTGTCCAACACAGTCATATCGTACGTTATTTTTTAGTCATTGTGATTTTCTATTGTGAAAACACCAACTGCATTTCATACGCCTGACTGGTAATACTGGGAAGGGGGTCGTTAGGTTAAACTATGGGTCGTTGCATAAAAAAGCTTGAAAACCACTGATATAGACTATCAAATTCATATTGACCGGTAATGGTGACAACACACATCCTTGTCGAAGTCCAAAACCCACGGTGAACGATTGACCCTCGACTTCTCCGATACAGATAACAAGTTCAGTGCAGGAATAAAAATATTGGGGGCCAGTAACAGGCTGCCCTCAACACCGTACTCCAGCAACATTCCCACATGACGAACCCGGGCATATAGTTTCTTGCGTCCCACAAAGCATATGTGGCATATATGTCTTTGGCATACTCCCAAGATTTCTTTAAAATGTTCCTGGACAGTGCGTATATCTAAAATAGTTTCAACAACACCGTGTTCTTTAAATATTACTGCAATCACAGGAAGTGACTTGTGCAAGAAATTCAAATTTTATTTCGAAGGAAAATGGTTGCAATTGCCGAAAGATTTAATGAGATAAACAATGAATTGAAGATCACCTGCAAGTCACTCCTCAGCAGTTAAATTTGGTTTACCACCTTGAAATAAATATTACGGCAAAATTATCCAATAGCTTTTATTGATGCAGAAAACGTCGTTTTCCAAAAATTTCCATGGTATCAGGCACACAATTCTAACTGAGTTTTTATGCAAGTACACGAGCGTAAATCCTGAAAGACAGTAAAGACGATTGTCAACTATCAACGGAAAAAATTATTCACGAAAAACTTGCAACCATTTCTATCGTGAGGTAATTTCAGTAGAGGGAACTACAATCGATGGAATAAGGCTAAATAATTGCTACATATTTTGAAAAGGATAGTATGTTTTACTGTAAGATGACAATGCTTGCAATTATGTTTAAGTTATTTGTTGACAGATTGTACATCACCCTTTGCAATTATTCAAATGTTTTTTCAAATTCTTTTCATTTTCAGAAGTACACCGTTTTGAGCCTGCAGTGTCATTGCAGGGTTATAAATCGGTTCGGGGGTGTCTTCGTCGCGAAAAATGTCGAATCTCCTGAGAATTTGACACAAAACCACCCGTATCTGGTGCATAGCAAAATGCTGACCAATGCAATTCCTGAAAAAAATAAACAGTTTGAAATTTCAATGTTCGTGATAAAAATACTGCAAACAGCAAAATCTATTGCAGAACTCACATCTCCTACGAAATAATCATGCACTGTTGTTCATTTTTTAGATAATTGCTTTAAAATGTCGATTGTGATTTCACTAACATTTGCATAGATGAGAAGTTAGGCCATCTTGGAAAAGAAGCTGGTAAATATTTTTCAAAAAATGTGTCTTCAAGCAAGGAAAGAGAGATGATGCGAATAACTTAGGATTTGCAGAATCACTTTCTACATGATTCTTTCCGCCACAAGTGTAAACAATAGTTAGGGAAATCAAATAAATAACTTACATCGCCAACAGCTCTTCAAAGTTCAAAATACACTAATCACGAAGAACAACGATTGGAGCAGGGGTGGCCAAACTACGGCTCTTCGAACCTTCGCATGCGGCTCTTTAAACTTTCCGAAGAATTACATATTTGTTTATTATTTTTTATTTCTTTTGAAAAGTGTAGAAATATTGCAAAACGGTACTGACTACTGTGGTATCTAGCGTACCGTACATTATTAATTTCACAAGTCGTTCCAAAAGGAATTATGATCTCACAGAAGCGTAGATTGCAAATAAATTCGTGTTTTTAGATTTTTATGTTGCGGCTCTTTGTAACTTGGGTTTTACGACATGCGGCTCATATATGGAGCAGGTTTGGCCACCCCCGGTATAGTCTATAGTAACGCAGTTAATCTCTCAAGTTTATATTCGCATTTGTTAATTTAGTGATTTACCATTCAGTCGCACTATCTCACCAACATGAGTTTGTAATGAAACTTTAAAGGAGATTTTTAGGTTTGTTTGATTTCATTAAGAAAACACTGACGTTAAAGTAAAAACGTATAAGGAAAAAAAAGCCCAAAAGACATTTTCCAAATAACAAACTGATCACTGAAATAAAAACTAACAGTCAGTGGTACGATTTCTTTCCTACTGCGCATTGTTTAGGCAAAAACGTTTACTTTCACCTTGGTCCGGCAGCAAATGGGATGAATGCGTATGGCGATCTCTTTGCAGATCGTTCAGGGCTGAAGTTTTCCGGATTAAAAACCTTAAAAACGTATGTGTAAGGTCCAAGAAGAAAATTAAAAACATAATAACTCTCTTTGCTTATACAAGTCTAAATAAACTTGCCAGAAAATTAACTTATTTCGAAAGTGATGCATAATATTGTAGCAGCTTATGCAAATGTCACCCAGGCAAACGTAATGTTCATCACTATATACACAAGTTTGCTTTGAACATCAACACCGGTCTTTGAGAAATGTCACAATGCCGCTCAGAAGCTGTTTCGCATCAAGATTTTGAATTTAGGAACATTTCAGAGGCTGGTTTTCAAACCTTGGCAGCTAGTTCGACGGGACATGTTACGGCTGAATAGCATTCTACCTAAGATTTAACATTTCCATCAATCACTTATAGCGTAGTCATCCGAGATGACGTTTTCAAATTTCGATTTCATTCGACGAATAACATCAGACAGATAATATTTTTCATCTCATTTTAATCAATTTCTTTTTATCAATTTGATTTGTGCAGATCAAAACTTTGTGCTGAGCGCAGTACCGGCCCTAGCAGATGCAGGGCCCAATGCAAGACTTAGGCGCGGGGACCCCCTGAGCAGTTCTTTATGACGTCATCGTTTTTAGTCAACCGTGCTACGACTTTCTTGAGAAAATGGCCTATATGATACAAACGACATGTTTGAAACGTTTCGATAACTCCTGTTATCATCGCAAATTTGGCCTATATGAATATAAAAAAACACGGCGAATTATTGGAATTGATCTATATGGTGATGTAGATGATATGTAGACACTACGTATTATTTTAATTTGGAGGGGTGTGGGCATACCTAATGGGTCTCCTAACTACGTCCATGTTTGTGACTAATATGCTGCTGTGGTGGACCTTAGACAGTGTAGCGTTACGACTCGTAATTAAGTTGAAAATTTTAAAGGAAGGTCTGCAATGGAGATTTGAGCGGCGAGTGCAAGTGGAAAGTTACGTAGTTACCTCAATCAAACCGAACAAGCGAATTGAACCGTTGAACCTACAATGCAATATACTTCACTCTTGTAAGAGTGAACGCCACTTTCGTCCGAAGGACGAGGCCCCTAGCCACGGGGCGAGGCATTCGCGGGCAGGGCCCCCAAGTTTTTTTGTGCCCCTCCCAAATTTTGTTGTGTCCAGAAAAATTTGTCTTAAACATATAATAAAAACAAAAATATTGTCCCCTAGAAATGTATTTTCCCCCCAAACCTTAAAACCTGACTACGTGCCTGCGAAGAACGAGCGACGTGGAGAAAGTTGCTAACGTAAACTGATTAACCTTTCTCACTTCCGGCAACCACAAGCGCAGACTCATTCTTGTGTAAAGGCAACGTCTGGGCGCACGATCAACTGTACTCTGTATGACGCAATACACGAAAAAAACACGCTTCACTAGTGAGCAAACCACACATCCGCCCAAAGTTCCCCAAAAGCCCAATGTTATAGTCATTCTTAATGCATGGACTTGGATACCAATGCAAACTGTTCTTCATGAATTATAAATATTTCACAACTATCACCTCACAGAATTGAGAAAAAACGTTCCAAACGCAATATATAATGCGCATGGTTGACTGATCAAATAGAAGCATATAGCCGCCCAATATGTTGAGCAGGAACGAGTGTGCTGGATGACATTCACAATTTTTTCCTTACCTAGTTAAGTCGCACTGAAGCTTTCCTTCAGTGGTATAGGAGCTGGGGGTGTCTTTAACGTTCATGTTCCTGGACTGACTTTGAAGCAGTGTTTCTTTTACCTATTTACGCTCGCAACTAGCCAATCACAATGAATGTTTGGTGGAGTGGCAAATGATAAATGTGATGACTTGAATCCAACAAGCAACCCTTCGTTAGTCTTTGCTTAGCTTCAAACCACTGAACACTTCCCCCCTGAAAGTGCCAACTGGGTTTTTTATCGTCAGCTATGCGCACACTTGCACTGGACCAAAAATGTTGTTTTTCGTCGGAGAAAAAAGTCAGATAACTCAATAGTAAACAAACGTGTCGAAACCTCTGTACCCGAATTTTCAGGAATTTCACCCGAATTTTTGTCAAATCAAAACTTTTGGGGGTGCTCTTGCCCCCTCAGCTCTACACCACTGAATGGACAGCGCGACAAAAACCTTGAAAAAAGTTTGCACACAAAAGCAAAATATCCAATTTTTCCAGCTGAGTGCACCAGCCATTTCAATTGCATCACCTCTCCATGGGATAATTTACGTTGTGAACAACAATTTGAAAAAGTCCTGCCTGCTACATCTTTGGGAATTTCATAATTCGCATCTAACTTACCTGGGCTTTCAGCGATTGAAAAACACCTCTTAGCTGTTGAAAGAGGTTTGGGTCAAGACGCAGGATCCCACAGTTTTCGATAAAGCTAACATTAGGGCCATCACAAATGAAAACGTTTGGGGGCACAATAAAAATAAAGTTTGGCGCACTAGACATTTTTCCAAAAGTGAAGGCCCCAGCGTGCAAATTTTTTCAGAACAACGACCAACAAGCTTTTTGGCATAACTAGCGTTTCATGCTACTCAACATGTTTTGGGCGACTGCCCAGACAGGCTGACACAGTTCAGTGTCCAGTACAGATTAAGCAAAAAATGCAAAATATAACACCTTTTGTAGCTATGGTTGAATGCCAGCTATTGGAGTCTTCGGACTCGAATAGAAGGTCTGCGTCTACGGGCTAAACTTTTCATCTTTTGTGTCAATGTTCGTTCTAACGAGAGCATTGTTTGCCAGCAATGAGATTTTATCAGCCGTTTCTACTGAATGTGAGCGCAAGGAAAATTTGGTAAAAATGAACAACTATCCAAACACATGGCGCGGGGCCCACAGAGGGGCGAGGCCCCCAGAGGCGCGGGGCCCAATGCATCTGCATCGGTTGCATCAGCTTAAGGCCGGCCCTGGTTGAGCGCACACCGATGAATGTTGCTTCTATCATAGAAAAACATGATTTTAACGAAGCATCATTCTCACACACCAGATGCATCATCTGCCATGGCATTCTGTCCATTTTGTTTTTGATAACTCTTTTCATCGAGTCTGCAAAGCAAAACTCTTCAACTCACATTCGGGTTTTCCCAGACGTAAGGATTGCGATGCAAGGCATATATATTGATGTTGACTTCACTGCCGCTGTTTACTGTGAATTCTTTATATTCGTCAAACCGGTGTGAAAAAGTGGTGTCTTCAGTTAACTCTCTTGACAGCAGGTGAACAACTGGCATAAGTCGTAACGATTCCTTGATGCATTGGGTCAGGTAGTGCAACTGGTTCATGTTTTCTCTGTGACATTCAAATAGTCGATAAGGATCTAGCAACGTTTGACAGGAATTTTTAAATGTAAATGCTTGAAGGAAAACCTTGATGAAGATTTAGGATTATAATTATTAAATCAGTAAACTTTTCATTTTTCCAAAAAACAACAAAATGAGGTTATTTCTTTCAGTTACATCAAAACCGGGAATTGGCAACATAGGCAAGACATTTCTAAACCTACACAGAAAAAAGGTTGAATTGCTTTTACAACTACAGAATTATGAAACTAAGGCTGTGATTTGCTTTGGTTATACTGTGACTTTAGAAAATAAAGTATTTGACATTTTTTGAAAGTTAATTGCATAAAACTATCTTTGCTTATTGCCAATAAAAACACGACTTTTGTCAAATTTTCGTGAATTTGTATACTTTCATAACTTTTCAAAACTTGCTAAAGTTCTTCGAAATCCAATTTGGAATCTCATTAAACCCAATAACACGGTTTGCAAAATTTCTATAAAACTAAAATTTTAGATGAGCGTTACCAAATCGTTTTTTTTGTCAGAACACACAAAGTTTCAGAAACGTATAAATGGGGCAGGAAATACGTTTAGATTCAGTCTTCGTCGGATAATGATCATGGTGAAAATATCCCCATCTTGAACGAATAATAGTCACTTTTTTGATGGCTCTGAGAATTTTCTACAGATTTTCTCCAAAACTTATGCTTTTGTAGTACCAAAATATATTTCGTGTATATATTAAGATAAAGCAACCTGGTCATTCAATAAAGGTTGCAGTGCGAACATTCTTCTGAAATGAAGAAAACCAACCGTGATATTAAGTTTAATCTCCAAGGTTTCATTCTTTAAACAAAATGTGAAAACTGAAATTGAAAATTGAAACTGTGTCACTAATACAATTTGGTTTCCACAAGTGGAAGCTTCCTGTGGATAAATGGTTCCATTTTGTCTTTGGTAGTTCAAGAAAGTGTTTTCAAATTGCACAGAATCATCTGGCTTGTTAGAACTTTCTAAATGTTACAAGTAATTGACAATGACGCAATTTAGAACATAATTTTTATATGTCGGAAAGTCAATTACGTTCCAAAAACATTTAAATAGAAGTCTTTCGTATACAAGACGTTTCCGAATAGAAAACCGTACTAAGTTTTTACAAACCGCAAGTATATGTGCTATTCTTTTATAGGTTTTCAGATTGTTTTGATTTTCTGTGTTGTGTAGGTTTACTCGACAATTGAGTACGCATTTCATCTTTTCAAGTTCGTGATGTCTCAAATTCAACAACGTTATTTCAACAAAAATGGGTTGCAATATTATTGTGCAACATTACCACATAAACTACTCTAGTGCTCTATTCCTTCTTTTCGCATTTGAAATGAGTAATGAACTTTTGAAATTTTGCACAGATTTATATGAAATGGAAGTCGTACATGCCAAAAACACACGTCTTTCATTTGTCACTTTACCCACTGTCGTTGTTACCAAAACACATTTGCGGAATTTGAATTTCTGTGGTTAGCAATGAAAAATGTCAATAAATTTACAGATTGATGCCAACTCTTCAATTTTTCCGAATTCCGTTCCATGACTCACAGATGTCCCAAAATATTTATGTATTCTAACAAAAGACTTCTTCACAACCGTTTGACTGTTCAATTTGAAGGTTCGAAAAACTACTACTACAGCTCACATCTCTGCATGCTCTTGGGTTCCAAGAATTCTAGTTATTTCGTTCCGGCATTTTTGTTGATGTTCGGGATTGCATGCCAATTGGAAAAGTATGACTGAAATGCCTGCATATAAAACAAGCTAAAAGTTTTAATTCAAAGAACAGCATGACACAGACTGCGTCAAAATCATAAAGGTCGAAGAGGTGAAGGTTAGTTGTGCTGTAGAAACGTAGAATTGAGGCCAGTGTACTTTTTTGCACACCCCAGCATGTGATTTTTATGTGAGCGCATTCATCGGTGTTATTTACAGAAGTTTATCCTGCCATAAACACTTAACTTAACATATGGGGAGGCAAAGAAACAGGAATATCATTGGATTGACAGACAACTTTACGCATATAAAACAAATGGAAAAAGATTCCAGAGTATTGCGAGATGTTCGGACCATTAACCAATGCACATGGTAGGTTGAAACAGCGTGAAATGCAAACATCATCTCCCGGAGACATCATTGAGTTACATAAGGGCGCTTAGTATCTGGCAAAGTGAGAAGTTAGTTGGGTGATGTTAGATTCACATAGGAATGCTTCTCAGAGAAACTCATAGTGCATTTAATCTTCCGCTTAAATGTCTTGAACTTAGCTTGTTATTTTCGTTGCGTTATTTTTGCCACTAAGCCAAACCTGACAGCTACAGGAATCAACCAAGATTTCCTGAAAGGTAGCAGCAGCGTTCCGTAAGGTTAGGTTCCAGTATAACTGGTCCTTGATAATCATTCGCCCTTGGTTTTCAACGGGTACTTCAATTCTACAACATATACCTTATCCCTTTTACGTTATGTACTGACATCGACGAGTAGACCAAGGAATTAATTAGATATTGGAATGTAAATTTTTATATTTAGAAAGAACTCCGTTAGTCTGCCCCATACATTTCTCAACTATTGGGTTATTTCAAAGATCACTCCTATTACTTGTTATGTATTTCTGTCCGCTTTGTGCATTTCTGAGGCGGTATGATCTTAAGATATAAATGGACAAAACATTGGTCTAACATCAGTGTGAAATTAGTGAATTGAACTTTGAATATACAGTCATGCATATATACCTAAACGACTTCCTCCAGAAACATTTTAAAGACTTGAGTTTAATTGTTCATAAAATGCAAACTGTGAAACAAAGAGTAGGTTCTAGCTCAATTTATCGCAGGAATGCCAACATCCCAAAATGATATTCAATATGAGTCGGTAGAAACAACATTGGATTAACCGCGAAGTAAAGATCAGAAAGGTTTTGCTATTATTCCAAACCAATGAAAGATTGCATTTTCATGTTTTTTTCAGATAAATGTGACATTCTTTGGAGGAAAAATTAAAGTACACAAAATTAACGCATTTACGTCACCATGTTAGTGCCGGTGGTTTGTCGCAGAACCTGTGCATCGTGAAGCAAATATTTGTCAAGCATAAAATGTGCTGACATGACCTTCAAGTGAACTCTATTAAATTCAAACAGTTATGTTCTCATTCGCTACTGATTCTACAGCGACACGGTTTAGTCAAACTTCTGTGGTCAACAAACGTTGATCGAAGTCCAATTCATGCCAACGGAATTGTGCAAGGAAACCTGGAGTTGGGCTTTTATCGCTCATTCGATGCATTGCAAGACTCGTGGAAAAAGTTCATGTAATTACTCGGGATTTGTTGGAAAGAAACGTTATGTTTCAGCTGAAGTCACACGATTAAATGTTCAAAAGGAAATGTCGTCATGTTATCATTGCAACAGATTTCGACATCATGTTTTTATTTGAAATGTGAGGAAACAGTTCAAAATTAAAAAAAGCAACGCAGGATAACGTTGTTTTTCATCCTCAAACTATTTGTCTCAATAGGCAACGGCAAAAAAGATCGACTGCAAAATAACATCTGCTTCATTCTTGTACTGGCTGCCCACACATAGCTCAGGAATGCAATCACGTTTTCAAACATCTTAGCCGCGTTGAAAATTTCTTCAAGCTACGTCACTATCAGAAAGCACAAAGCATAGACCAGTTTTGCGTAACCATGGGTTCGCAAAGTGTTTGCTACTGATCAGCGGAAAACCGCAAACGTGACGTTTACTCTTCCATCATTGAACATTTTTGTGTGCAGGCGTGCATCACCCCTCACTGGCCAGAAAGTGCATCTGAAATAATGATTTGTCGGGTAGTGAGGCAATCTTTCATACCGCTATTTTACGTCATAATATAATAGGGCGTTGTAATAGTGCCAAAACGTTCCAAACTGTTCGTAGATGTAATGTAATATCTGTCAGCAAAAGCTACTTTGAATTTATTTAAGCATTTTGTTTCAATGTTACAGTCATCATACTAGGTTTTCAATCAAAGTAAGAGTGGTAGATTTGTGGTTATATTAAGAAGTATTTTATTTGCAGCTTATGCAGAGGATATTGAAACTTATCAAATATGGCCACACTGTCCCCTTTGAAAATTGATCTTACTAAACCAGTTCTCACTGATGTTATAGAAATAAACTCGAAAACGCTACCACGAATTTATATTACATGCCTGTGAGTTGCCATAAAAATGGCTCAATTGAAATAAGAGAAATTGCTTCGAAATAAATGGATGTTATTCCAAAAACTACTTTGACAAATGTTTTTTCGTGCACAAGGAAGATAAATGAATCGATTTTAAAGTTAGGTGTTGTGTTCTATGGCCGTCTCCTACAGTGAGCGATCGTGCTTTTCTGACTAAGCTGTGAGCATATCATATATTTGAATAACTCACAAAAACGCTGGCAAAATAATGGGAATCGCAAGTTTTTTGGAGCTGCTGTTAAAGTGATCTGCTATAACCAATATTTGATGACCACTGGCTTAGATGAACTACCTCAGCTTTTCAATAAAAATTTAATTTCATTACCGTTTGCTAAGGTCTCTTGCCCAGCTATGAAAAAAGTTATTACTTCATCCAGTATTTCATCATCGCTTAATCCGACGTTGTCTTGATCCTAGAAAGAATGTTAAAGAAAAATTGTGTTATTTTAATGTCATTTTGTGCCATTTTTTGAACAAAAACAACAAAATCTTGAAAGTTACCTTTGTTTGGAGAAGTATGTCAAGAAAATCGACAGATTTTCCCCTGAGCTTATGAAACGAAAATGTTTTTCCTATTGTTTCGTCCTTAATGTGGACAAATTCTGCATTTTGTTTGTTTTCCCTTAAGGATTCCAAAAGACTTCGTCGTTCCAATATTATCTGCAAATGAAATCGGATAATGCTTCAAGAAAAACATGATAATGAACAGGTTTTCTTATAAATAATGGCAAATACCGATGTATTGAAGTAAGCAATGCTACAAAATTAAAACCAAATATTTGCAGAATTGCCTTTGTTTTTGTAAGAATGAAGATGATAAATACGTTGCATAGCACGTCTTGGAGCACAGGCTTCCTTTCTTGTTTCTTGGATCCTTACTGTTGTCTCCATCTATTTTTATACACAAATCTACTTATTCACATTCAAATTTCATCTCATTTAAAGATTTTCATTTGAGACTTGATGAACATTTCCTATAGTCTCAAACTCTTTGAAATGAGGAAAACAAATTCACTTGATAAACGTGAACGTCCAGCTGTATTTACCGGTAAGGTAGTCAAGACCGTAACCTTCTAGACTGAGACCTGGTTAAACCTTCGAGACCGAGACTTCATCAACAATTCGAGACGCAAACTAGACACTTGAAAAGTTGTGGATTTTGTCGATAATTTCCTATTTTTTTATTTCTAGCATTTTCCCACCTGTTTTGGTAGTTTCTTACATGCAGATAGAGTAGACTGCAAGCACGTTTAATTAAAGTTTCACAAAGACGTACCGTTGTAGTATTCAAAGTTTCAAGTCAATAGGCGTTAACAATGATGCCTGCAGTCTTCGAAACCGAAACCAAGACGAGACCTGAAGCCTTTGATACTGTGACTCGCAAAAATGGGTCTCGAGACAAGTTTCAAGACCGCGACCAAGTCTCGGGACTCCATCGATGGCGCATACCCTTAGAGCACCGTGACACATTTCAAATATGTCTCGGTGCCATCACAAGAAACGGTACCTGTCTGCACTGCTCGTGAACATCTTTGCAACATTTGTCAAACTTTTTTCCTTCACTGCTGAAACTGTACGTGACGTCACTCCACAGCAACGGATTGGCCATTCTTTTAAACATAAGGAAACTTGCATCTTTAATGGACTGAATAATCACGTAATTCCTTCTGCAAAATATGAATGATTTTTGTTTGAAGAATGAAATTATAGTCAGAGAATTAGCACAGAAGTTTTTTCTCAAATTTCCTTATCGTGTAACTTGACTAGATTTCCCTATATTAGTTTGGTTGCCACAGGACTTGCCAAGGTTGACCATCATTACAAAATTGTTTATCTTTGATCATGGTCAAATTTTTTAGTTTGAAGAATAAATAGTGCGGAACTGGTGAAATTTAGAAATGTGCAAATTCGTATGATGAAACAAACAACAATTGATGACATCCTTGCAATTCAGGCAAATGAAAGTATTTGTGTTTTTGTCTCTGTGTTCACGTCATTAAAATTGCTAGAGATGCGCGTTTATTATGGTTAAACATTTTGCGCAAACACGAACTCGTCCATCTTCCATATTGAATATTTCACCCAGACCTAAGATAATTGATTTAGCATTCAGTGATGTGCCTTGAAAACTTCTTTTTTTGTATAAGAAATAAAATCTTACGCAAAGAGTGCATTTACACTGTAGATTTACACCCGGGCGATCGTCCCTGCGTTTACTACAGTACTTTATAAATTTGAACTCCGCACCTCGCCTGCTTCTCCGAACTAGACTCGTCGATCACAAATGGCCTTGCACCGAATGAAGCTCTATTCGTTACTGAGACCACAGTCGAGCACACTAACGCGAAGTTTCGAAACGCTGTGACTTCTGTCAGGTGATGTGCACAGCAAAACGTTAAAACCACAGCTAAACAACTGCGCTTTCCCCACGAGGCCGACCACGTTATCTGCTACAGCTACGAGACTCGTCACACTGTTTATTACGTAACAGTAAGGAGCTGCACATCCTGCTCTTCTACCAATGAGAATCAGGTTTACTTGTGCGTTCCCACGGAACAGCACAGGCTAGTGGTTAAACGTACCAGAAAAATCTTACATACACAAAACGAAGTCTGCTAGCTTTGATGTATGGTTGAATACAGAAAAACAAAACAAATGTTTTTTAAAAATCTATTTCATCCAAAGTGTGCAACTTTGAGGGTTTCACTAAATCCAAACGCTTGTCGCAAATCGTTTTGATTTCTCATAGCTCTGCGCAACACTAGGTAAATAATAATGGTGAATTAAGGGAAATATTTGACTGGATCGAATGCAATGCGACGAATTTATTCAAAGACAACTGGCGGCAGTGCGAGACCTGATTGATGCCTCTTGTCTAATCGAGTTAGTGGGCACGATACAAACAGGAGCAATCGAATAAACAAAACGAACGGTTGCAAACGAACAAAGATAAATGGCAGTGAACGAAACAAGAAAACGGCAGCAAAAGAGGAAGAAATGAACCAGTCGCGAGACGGTAGGGCAAGTTATATAACAAGATGCGCAGGAAGGTGGACGGGTCAAAATTGTTAAAAAAGGGATGTAAAGCGCCTACTGTTCTTCAGGAGTCGAGATAATGCTGAGAAGATAACTACTGTTGGTTTAAATGACAATTTCGGGTGGCCAAAGAGGAGAATGTGGATTAGAGTTTTGCTTGTGATGGAATATCAGGGCTGATTATAATGTTTTTCATTAAGCAAGGTATTTTTTAGTGTCAGAAGTAAATGTCGATGGCGTAAGGTCAAATTGCACTGCAAGAGAAAGTGTTTTAGTGTTTCTGTATACCCACGACTACACTGTGGAAAGGAATTCCGATTAATGTTTAAAGGGCTGTGACTAAGGCGAAACATTCAGCGTAATGAGGTATAGCGGATGGATTTGACCCATGCAAGTGCCACATATTGCGATTCTTGCCATGGTAAAAGGGGGTGATGCGGTTTTCAAATGCTGCAAAACTGGAAAATAATTTAATGTATTGCGGTAGGGAGTTCCTGAGGACCGGAGCTTTGAAAAAATTAATCATGTACTAGTGAACGTTTGGAGAAGGGAAGTTGAAAATTATTGTCATGACGAAATGAGTAGGCTGAGATTTCTCCTAGGGTCAAAATAAGTGGAGGACAGGAGAGGTAAGACCAGTTTTAATTTATAAAAGAACAAGAGCATATGGAGTTCTCTCCTATTAGATAACGGAATGAGGTTGAGATCTGAAAGGACAGCAGCGTTGCGTGATGTACGAAAACAACCTAGTACCAGTGCTGGATTAAGGGGGGG
>Ga0210059_1000015_pt1 | contig 111795 bp, 72 predicted proteins | sample Ectturendosymbi2_FD_188042 | JGI IMG/M metagenome (GOLD analysis project Ga0210059, IMG submission 188042) | Ecteinascidia turbinata endosymbiont from Florida, USA - Sample 2 (SPAdes) (version 2) | ecosystem: Host-associated > Tunicates > Ascidians > Unclassified | place: Key West, Florida...
TTCCTTTTTTACAGCGCTTTTCTCCTGATTAACCAATAAGAACCTGCAGCAAGATCACTGCAGTTCTATTGCTATGCACTGAAGATGATAACAGTTGTTATCGAAACGTTTGCAAGATGTCAGTTGTATCGTTTGCTTTGGCCGTAGTATTTATTATAAAGTGATCGCAGACCTCTGAGAAAAAATTTTCTTGTAATTCAACAGTTTTTAGTTATAGGAAATGTTTATTAATTTTGATTCGCACAAATGGGATGAGCTTATGTAAAGCTTACACTAAATTACAGCCAATAATTTATTTCTGGTGGGAAAAAGCAGACGTTTTCATTGTTCCGACTCCAAACATATGTATTTGCTAATACTTCAATTTCATACATTGATTTTTACACATCGATCGAACTTCGTGCATGGATTCACTTCGCAAAGCAAAGTACGTAATTTAAGTAGAATCCGAGGGGCACAAACCTTGTTTATCATTAGGTCCGTTGGTCCAGAAGCGGCATGAACAACCTAAGATTTTTACATATTGAAAAAGTTAATTGACGCGCTATCTTCACCCATGATCGTCGAAGTGTAAGAGAAGATAAACGTCAAAGCATTTTAATCGCATGTAACTGATGCAGGAAATTCGAAATTGACTTCAGCTAGAAATGTTTCGATTGGATGAATTGCGTAATCTGGCAGTGCTAGAGCCAATGAGGTATTACAAAAGTTTACGTGACTGCACACAACTGTACAATAGACGAATGGATGATAGCTAATCGCTTTTTAGTACAATGGCACCAATCAATAGCTGCTGAAATGTGAAAAATGTGGACATGCACAACAGCAGAAAGAAGAAGCCGAAACTGAAAATAATTCTATGGATTCGTCAAAAGATTTCACGTTGCCAAATGCCTTTATTTAACTAAGGAAGTGTTGAACACAGACTAGTCTGAATGTAGCAACATGAAACAACGTTTGCTTGTAATGTTTAATTTTACAAAAGTGATGAAAACGTTTCGAAAGCATTCAACGTACTGCTGTTAGTTTGTAATGAGCCGTTATTATAATAATTTTTGACACTTGTTTCTTTAACATTCCTAATCTATTCCTAGATTCATTGCTGAAGGAAGGAAGCTCAACGAGGAAAGAATCTCCCTTGCTGAAAAGCTCACAAACTTAGACAATGATCTGCATGAAATTATCACCAATTGTGAAGAACAGGTCGAAGTAAGGTCTGCAAAGGAAGACAATCACAAAGTATTTATTGAAATACATTTTGAAAATTTTTTTGCTATTAATTTATTTTTTTATTACCGGTATTTAATTTTTTAAAACCGTTTTCATTTTTAAAAAATTTATTAATTAATTTATTTTTTATTTAGAAAATTAAAGAATTTAATGTTTTTGAAAAACGTTTGTTTTTAACTTTTATACCTAATGTTTCAGAAACCATGATCCTGTGGAAAACGCATTTGTTCGTTTCTACAATTTCGCCTACCTGTTTAATGTTTGCTATAGGAACTGTCCAAAATCGCAAAATCTGGAATAACACTCTTGATATGAATCTATTAAGTTATACTCTTTTTCCCTGCGTTGAACTAGTTACTCAAAGTTGTTTTTGAAAGAACATATTTCAGCTTGGATGAGCTCCGTCAATCCGAATTTTGCACAATTCGCTGATAACTTCAGTTGTACAGTATTTTTGACTTGTGTCTAGTTTTGTTTTGACCCATTTCACGACCTGTTGCCTTCGATGAAACTAATCATCGCCAACATTTACAGGTAGCGATGGAAACCTTGAACAACATGAAAAGAATCATTTTTCAAACAGAAATAGAAATCAAACACAAAAATACGATTGTAATGAACAAAAACGAAACGTTGGCTGAAGCAAGTCATGAACAAGCTAACCTCCAATCAGCGTTGGAAAAGTCACAACGAAGAAGCGATTCAAACATTAAAAGATTTACGGAGGCAAAGTATGATCTTACAACTGTGAGGAAACAGGAAACTGAAACAAGCGCATTACTTGAGCAAGCAAAAAACAAACTTCGCGACAAAGAAGATAGGAAAAACAGAATGCAAAACAAGGCATCTCAGGTAACATCTTTTGCTCTGTAAGACTGTTCACGCCAAGATTTTCTGGCTACACCTGATGTGTCTTACACATTTCATATTCAAGACATCTGTAAAGCTTCTCAAACGATAGGCAAATTTCATTTGTCAAACACCATGATGCATTTCTAGTTTTCCAAACGTCCAAACTGCACTGGGACCAACAGATATTTTGAAATCGAAGGTAAGCAATGCTTCATAAAGCTTCGGATGATGTGAATCATCGTCGAACATCAGATAAACGAGGATTCAAGCTCAAAGTTACGAGGACATATCCCTTTCATCGCATATAATTGCCTTGGAAAATATTACACGCTATATCAATAAAACAGAGATATAAGATAAATGAGATTGTTTTTTATAAAGTCAAGTTCTAAAAAAACTTTTGCGATAAACTTTTCGATGTTTTCTTGAAATGTAGGCAGAAGGTCTCCATTTAACAAGTTTATGATATTTCATTCCAGAGCGAGGGGAAGCTTATAATGCTTAGAGACATTGCATGGATCCGGGTAGCTGAGGAAGAAGTTCTACTATCTCCTCGATGTGGAAAAGCCAATTCCTTTGGTATGTAAATATCCTGAAACAAAAACAAAAAACACTGTAGCTATTTTACCGTCCCTCAAAATACTACAAAGCTTCAAACCCATTATTATTGGAAACAAACTAAATTCATCGTATAAATCCCACTGGAAAATAGTTTTTGTTTAAACACTTGCCTTTCTGTATTTTTATATGCACATGGCCGTCGAAAGTGGGGTCAGGGTGAACCTTGACCACGCCCCTGGATTTTGAAATTTGACATCTTCCTATTAATTTTTTTGCAAAAAAGGTGGATTTCTTAGTTTCGAGTGGGAAAAATGAAATTTCACCATAATTGCCCCCCTACAAATATCCTTGTCTTCGCCTGGAAAATCCACCATTGCTCCCCCTGAAAAAATCCTTCCGACGCTCATGTATATGCTTAGAAAATGAAAAGAAGATGCTTCTAAGGCACGTTTATACCAATAAACCATGAGGAAGCTTTTTACATTTCAAACTGCTTTTTAAGGTTCTGGACAAGGATATTCTGTCATGCCTGTTGGATCGAGCGCACCAGTATTTGAAGTTTTTGGTGTGGGTATCAAGGAAGACGCAGAATCCGTTGCTTCAGGAATTTCTCCATCGGCTTCCTGCCACTTATTCACTGCTGCTGCAAACAAAAAGCTGGTCAACGCCTCATATGGTGAAGAGTACTTGTGGACGGAGGAAGAAAAAAATTGATTCCGAACATCTACATTTCAGAGAACCATTAGAGCTGACGCCGCATTGACGACTTTAAGTGGGATTTTAAGAAGCGCGATACGGGATGTTTTTGGTATTTCCACAAGTTTTGAGCGCTTACATATCTTCTGTACAACTGTGTTGGTATCATATATATTTGTAAGCTTAAATGTGGCTATTATACATGAAACAAGTCAATATTAGAAATATTGGCCAAGGCAATAAACAAAAGTCATGTACAGACAGACGTTTCGGTAATCAGCACTACCATCATCAAATCGATGAAATACATGAAGCAAGTTGTTTCTTATACTGACAATGTGAGCTTTCTGGTCTTGTCGACCACGCTGTATTCACGATTGAGACTTGAATCTTGCAACACCAAGGTGTCCCTAAAGTTTGACCGCTTGGAAATCCGAAATGGCAAGGAGAGCAAAGTTTTTGATGTAGTGCGAGTTTATGTGAAACTTGCAGATTAAGCCCTTTTATCTGAAAAACATATAACTGATAAAATTTCTTCGCTGTATTGGTAGGTCTCGAATCAAATGCTTAGTGACGGAATGCCTGAACAGGCATGGCGTCCCTACACTTTTTCCCACGGTCGTAAGAAGTTTTCGGAATGGAAATTTCTCTTTCTGACCTGGAAAATGATATCACTTGGTATGGTGTCCTCCATCGCCAGACATCAGCCCCACTCAATTCATAGGAATAGCCAGGAGGGGCCCAGGCGCCAAGGCCCCCTTTTTTTAGCATATCTAGTCATTTTGTGCATTGAGAAGCGGCGTCCCAAACAAAAATATTGTTGTTCGCCTAAAGTCAAACATTTTGACCCTCCCCAAATTTTTGCCCCCGTCAAAGTTTTGGGTTGGCTACGCCAGGGATTGAATTATGTTTTTTGTTGTATGCTGCACACTTTGTCGCTTAGCGTTCTGTCTGAACTTTTCGTAAAAGTACCATTTCTGTCGCTTGTCTTTCAGGTAAAACCCTTTCGGTCATTAATTAAGACATGATCATTAATTAAGACCTTAATTAAGACATGAATCATAAGTGGCGATCAGAACAAAGACTGACTTAAACACTGCGCACTCACTGGCGGTTGATGGCGCCTGTTTCGTGACGACTGAGAGATGAGGCTCTCGCAACAATGCGTTGGCTTTACCAATCCGTGTGTCAATTTCTTTGTTCTGGCTTCCTTACTGGTGAACAAAATCCCAAGGTGCTTGAACTTCTGGACTCGACCTTCTGCAATGTGTTGTCGCATACTTGGTAAACTGACCTGGATGTTTGGATGGAGCTAAGTTTGCGAGGTGGAGCCTTAAGAAGTGATTTGTTTCATATAGCCTGCACAGCAAACGCTTTGAAACTTGAAAGACTTATTATAATACAGCACAGTAGTACAGTTGAACTATGAAAGTGCTGAAAACTGCGAAGTCACGGAGGCCCAAACAAAATTTTGGTGGCTGAGTCAACCGAGTTCATGTGGAATTGCCAGTGAATGATATATAACGCTGCGTAATCGTGAAAACATCTGCGTTACCGAAAGCGGCTTTTTCAATAAGACGATGCCACCTTATTTGTGAAGTTTAAGAAAACTGACTTTCAATATGTTCGGAAAACAATTACCTTCACTTGTCTTCAAATTTCGCATGAATTTGTTTTGACAGAAAAGGACTAAGACTAAAGTAAACCTTTCTTTGTCGCGAAAATGTCGTAAGGCCGAACTTTTAACCTAAAATGAAAAGCGTGAACCTTGCGCTTCTGCCTGCTTAGTTAATTCATGCTTCTCCGATTTTCTTTGACGTTGTGGTTCGCAAAAACTACCGATAACCTTGTAAATTCCAAGCATTAATTGATATAACCAACACTGTAAACAAACTAACTGTAGCCATTCAAAATACCTTAAACAGCCTCTACAGTCAAAGAGATTGGGTCAAAAAGGCTAAGCTTTATAAATTCTGTAGCGAACGCCAAAAGAACTGCAGACTATTTGGCAAAGGAGAACTTTCTGAGTACAAATTTTCGTACTTCTTCCTGCAAAACGTGACTGACTGGTTACAACAGTGAGACCAGGATTGCCTAATTCATTTTTGCTATTAAAATAACCGTGGCGTTTTATCTTTATATTATGACCAAACTTATTTGGTTATGAATGGAACAATGAATGACATGCCTTCAACTTCTACTTATGCCTTTTGTAAAATAAGAGCATCCTATTCTTTTTTATGTGTATTCTTGATACAAAAAGTATTAAGTTTGAACAACGTCTTTCAAATTTGGATAAAATTAGCAACATTTGTGTAAATTACGAGAGTGTCACGATCACGGTTGATGTCACATGAACCACGGAGTCATAATGTGCAATGGAAGGGCACCACAAACAGAAAAACCAACCTATATAAAAGTAGGGTGACCAATTAGTAAATAATAATAGAGTGATCTCGGTGAGGGAAATTATTTCAGCTTAAAGCCATTGGGAGGATCAACGTATTGTCTGTTTGATTTTGAACCTTTAACTGCCGAACGACGCAGTCTAATTGCAATGACACTTTCACTCAAATTTGTGTAAATTAGGAAAGCTTACTTCAGATTTGGGCAAATTGGTGAAATTAGAAATATTTGGATGAAACAGGGAAATTTGGGCGCAAAATTTTTCATCCCCAAAAGTAAACACTCTCGTACATGGGCGTCCCCAGAAATGTTTCCAGGGGGGCAAAGTCGACATTTTGTTTATTTTTTCTGGCTGTTGACGATGCAACGCAAATTGACGTATACAAAAAAAGAAAATGTCCAATGTTACGGCAACAGTTGCATAAAATGCTTTCCTTGTAAGAATACTTTACACTGAGCAAATGTTTGTTTCAGTGAACATGGATACTTTAAGACTGAGTTAGCAGAGTTCTAAATGAATTAAAACTTTGTGAATATTTAGAATAGTGTAAAATCTTACTAAAATACGAACAAACTACACCTTTTATTCAAATAGCTTCTTGTTTTCGTGCTTTCCCAACGTTTTGGAATGTTGCAAGTGCGCGAGATGAGATTTCACTGCGCAAATTGTCTGGTGGTTCTGCGCATTTGCGCACCTTTAGAGGAGCATTGGTTGCAGAAAATGCGCTTCATTGGCAGCAATGCTTCTTTTTCACTCATGTTTCTTTACACATAGTATAAACCAGGGGTGGGCAAACTAGTTCAATGGAAGAGTCATTTGCAGAAAATCAAAAACACCAGCGAGCCGCAAAACCAGTTTGTAGTGTCAAAACAAATACGGTAAAGAATGCAAATTTTACATTATATGATGTACAGTAATTGTCAGTATGAAGTTTTTGTTTGATTTTCTAGTCCCCGAAAACCTGGACAGTATGTTGTTTAATTCTCCCAAGTGTTCATTTTTCAGGGTTACCGGGTGGTTTGATTTTACGAACTTCAGGGAAAAAAATTCACAGCAATATGTTGTGCGATACACAAAAATGAGTTACACACTGGTATTTTAAATTCTGGGTATTCACTTGCTGGAACCTGTGGCCAAAAATTAAGTGTAGAGTGGCATTGACTAAAGTATTTTTTAACCCGGATTTTCTTGCATTTCGGTCAATTTTTTTTCTACAGCAGACAAGTTTGCAACAAACGGTTAGGCAACTGAACAGCCATCACTGATACATTAACATTGAATGGATTTACAAGGAATGCAAAGCATGGTATCAATTCTTGGAAATGGTCAAATCTGGCTTGGAACTCCTCTAGTAGTCTCACAATTTATTTAGTATTCTTCCACTTTGTGGTCTGCAATTGCATCTTCGCGAAACACATTGGTTCTCATTCCGGCATTGGGAAAATGACAGAATGCTTTTGACAATATGTGTCTTTGAAATATTTTAATTTTCTTCTGGGAAAAAATTAGCCTAACTTAAGAAAAGAAGAAAAAGTAGCCTAACTTGCGATTTAGGTTCACTGTCGTTGTTATCAAATCGCGCCGACTCCCTGGTGACTCAGAACTACCAGAGCATCTGCGCAGTGAAATCTCATTCTTGCACACTCGCAACATTCCAAATTTGATATCGTATATACTGTATATTGCATAGCCCTGTCGAAGCGTTTCACTGGTTGTGTGTCTACATCAGGGGTCTCAAACACATTGCTCCGAGGGCCAAATTAGGACCTATAAAGCAACCCGAGGAACGCATTATGACGCTGACGCAACAGTGGCGGTACCTGAACCTTACAAGAAACAGCTCTTACATTTTATTTCCTGCGAAACATATCGTGAGTTAGAGCCAAATCATTTCTAGCCGCCTCTACGTTCTCTTAAAAGAAACTTGTTCACTCTCCGGCGGAGCACTTTAAAACATCGGTGAATAAACTGAAAAACTTGAATGTTGATAATATGAAAATACCCAAAAGGCATCGCGGGCAGCACAAAATGCCCTCGGGGGCCACATGCGGCCCGCGTGTTTGAGACCCTAGTCTACATGGTTGTGAAATTGCATAGGCACTGAAACATTTGCTAAATGTAAAATTTTCTTACAGGAACACTGCTGGTGACTAACTTTACAACTTAAATAGATTTTATAGGAGGCAATTTAAATAGATTTTATAGGAGGCAGCGAAAAATCGAAAAAACGTTATTTGTTCAGAAATGGAAACTCTACTGCCTAGACGCTTTCACCTTGGTCTTTGTTGAAACATGTCTGTAATATTTCGTTGTCAGGAAGTTTGTTCTGTGTGCGGGTTAACCCATTACACTAAACAACCCAAGTGGATTCTCACAAATTTGCTACGTATAAGAGCACCTAGTAAAATACATGTGTACACCCAGTGGCGGATCCGTACCAGGCGTTTGGGGGGGACAGTCATATACTTGTTTTACTTGTTAAATACCATATATACTTTACTTGTTTAAAATACCCCACATTTATATACTTTACTTGTTTAAATACCCCAAATTCTATCTGACAATCGTTGTGTACCACACAAAAGTGGTTATTTTTGCTGGATGAACTATGCAATCTTTCGGGAATCACCACAATTTGAATGCGCTACACAAAACTTTTGAAGGGGCTCCAAAAAGATGGGCCCCATTGTTCACAAGCTGCGTAGTAAACAAGAACACTGTTGGTGTCCCATTCAATATCTTATACATACTAAAAGTGTTTAAAAGATATACCCTGAAGCTTGCCAGTGTTTGACACTGTTTTGGCGATCCGTAGCGAGATCAGAAAAAGCAATGTCTGAAACGTATTCTGCTTGGTTGGAAGTAGAACTGTTCTTACACTAACAAGTGACATCTCCAATCCCAAGTTAGGAGTCGCATAAATAGGTAATTGACAATCACGTTTCCAGACGAAGCTTGTACAGTTACATGTACATGTAAAGTATATTTACTGTTTACTGTGTTGCTGAAGCGACAATTCAAAAACAAAAAATGAATGAAAGGCACTGCTATGACAGTACTTCCATTTGAGGTTGTTCTGCTTGCTACGGTGAAAAACAATCTCACAATGGCATGATAGATCACTTGGTCCGAAAGCAAATTACCCTAAAGTGGATTTTAATGGCACTAAAGCTAGAATTTCAATCAAGTGTTTATTGCCGTTTCACATGTTCGGACATTAGACTTCTGATGTGAAGATTGAACATCAATCCCACTAGACCAGTGGTTCCCAACCTTTTCAGTGTCGTGGACCCTTTTGACGATTTGGCTGAAAGCTGTAGACCCCCTCAAAAAAGCCAATTTTAACCCTGGTCAGGAACATGTGCCTTAATCAGCCAAAAGCAGTTTACAACATAATTTTAGAAATACTTAGAATCAACCTTAAACCTGATTCTTTCAGTAGCTGCATTTTTATGCGCCCTGTCAAACAGTCCTACGAAAAACTGCATAAGTTTCATATTTTTCGAGTTAGGGGGATAAATGGCCAATTTGGCTTTGTTTTCTTGACGTGTAACAAAATATTTGCCCAATTTGGCTTTGGGTAACTGTCGTGAAACAAAAGGAATATATGCCTATTTTTACCTGTGGATACCTGTCGAGTAAAGAAATAGGTATGACCAATTTAGACATGGGCAGATCACGTGTGACAATTGTACATATAGATGCACCAGTATTCCGCAACGTTGTAACTTATTTGTGAGCTAAATCATATGGAGATTTTGGCCTTAAGGACCTTATGTGGCTAAAAAGTGCGAAAATATCCTTGAAAATAACATACTTTCATGTCTCAACCTAATTTACTTCTATTGCATATAGAACAGCAAGCTTCGAACCTCTTCAGAGTTAAATGGTAAACACTTTAAGCAGGGGTGACCAAACTACGTCCCGTGAGGGCATTTTATGCGACACGTAGGGGAGTCACACGTACATAGATAGTACACATTTCGAGAAGTAATTTTATCTATTAGAGTACAATTCTCAAGATTTTATTTCACACGTTTCATTCGAAACCGAATATTTATTCAACCGGAAGCGACTATTGTTACCTTCATTTTGCGATAGCTAATGTTAGAAGTTTTTGTTAAAGTTTTTAAAATGATTATGGATGTAATATATACGGCCCGCGGTATCAATAAACTTTTCAATGTGGCTCTTCGTGGAAAATGTTTGCCCACCCCTGGAGAAGTGTCAATGTCGGTTACTATCTGGGTGGTAGGAGAGGTCCAAACAAATCGGCAAAGCTGAATGGGAAAATCATTACACACTGCAAATAGTACAATGATTACTGCACACGAGAAAGGATCATGCTTTGAAGATTAATGTGCGTTACGTTTGTCAAACCGTTTATCTTCGTAGGTATGCGGAGAGTGAAAACTTGGTTGTTTTACAAAAGTGACAGTCAAAGCTTCATAGATAGGTGGAATAGAACGCTGAACAGTACTGCGATAAAACCATTTGGTCACTGTCATCCCTGATATCTGGTTTGTTCCAATCACTTGAATGCGATGTCCATCCCTTGGAAAATTTGTTTCTGTTTGGCCAACATGCTGTTGATTACATATCACACAAGCCGCCACATAACTACCATAGTTTGTACATGTCAGGTTTTGTTTCACTGGGAAAGTTTTATTTTTGTCATGTGTTTTCCATGGCAAACACAAATTGCACAGTGCTTGCAATGCAAGGCCTTCACGCACCTTCCCTTTGGTTTTTTGTCTTGCTTTAAAGTAAAGTGCTTGTGATTGTTAGCTTTTGTCTAATTGTGGTAGGTCTTTGTAGGTAACGATTGTTTTCGTATTTAAGCTTTTTTCTCTTTCTGATAAAGTTAGCAGGTGGGTGAAAGATGTAGCCAAACATGATACCAATGAGATTAATTTGGAAGAAGGGTTGCGCCCCACAAAATGTAACAAGTTGACCCGCAGATTCGGGCTACAGGATGATGTAAGATGCGCTCTGTCAAAAATTATCCTCGTATAGATAAGTTTTTCAAGAACGAACAGTATAAAATTTTCCGTTGAATTTCATTGAATGGCTACTTGCATACCTTTCTTGAAATGTATGAGCATGTTTGTTCATATAGGAAAGATCTCGAGTTGCCCTTTACCTGGAAGTCTATCAGGATTGTCAACATGGCATTTTAATGCCGATTGGCAGACACCTGGCCTTATTGAAAAGTGGTTTATCATGCGAAAATGCTGTTTTGCATGGGTGTGTATGTCATAGCTTGACATGTTTTTGACCTTTGTGGTGGTGTTGACTGAAAAAAAACGTCTAAAAACCTGTTGGCTTTGAACACAAACTTTTAGATTCTTTTCAGCCTGCTTGATGTTTATTGAAGTCATTTGGCATATTTTGGCTGACGATTTGGCACATTTTACCTGTCTGCCTGAGAATTTTTCTGTGAGTTCTCTGTGACTGAATTTTGTAACAAATATTTTCTGGAATTGTGACATATCTAACATATCAGACGTTTGTGTACCAAATTCAAAGTACATTAGTTAAAACTATGGCATGGTGCATGTTCGTATTTTCATACCCAGTATTTTAGTGTTTCAAACATTGGTAGGTATGTTTCAGAAGCATTTTGTATTGAGGAGATGGTACTTTATATAAAATAATTCTACGCTTAGTTCCATACCAACATTGCATTTCTGTCATTGCTCATTAGGGTATTTTAAAAGCGACAGCCACCAGCCTATTCCGGCTTGTTTAACATGTTTTGAAGCTGATTGGTGGATTTTGATAATTGATTTGGCCATGGGCTTTGGAAAGGGGGCAAGGTTCACCCTGGATTTTGAAATTTGCAGCAAAAAAAGGTTGTTTTCTTAGTTTTGAGTGGAAAAATCAAATTTCACCACTTTTGCCCCCCCCCTTGGAAAAATGTAGGAAAAATCTTTTAGTGCTCCCCCCTAGAAAAAATCTTTCCGACGCCCATGGATTTGGCATTTTTGTGCCTTGTAACCTGGATTCTACAGTTGAGCTCAATTTGTCTTTTGCAAGCTAGATCATCACGACGCGTAGTTGGGCATTTTGCTGCCATCTTATGCATATAAAGGCCGTGGACACCCCAAAATCTTTCTGTGGACCCCTGGGGGTCCATGGACCCCCGGTTGGGAACCACTGCAATAGACCAAGTTTTAAAAAATGTTGTGACACAGTTCAACAGAAGCAAATCACCAACAGCCCCAAATGCATTACATGCATTCCTAGCCTTTTTGCTTGTATTGTGTCTGTCTATAAACATTTTTCTTACTTTTTCAGTCAACATTACCACAAAATTTGCCAAGCTAAAAATTTAAAATTTTTATCAATGTATTGTTTACCTGTTATAAGGGATCTTAATAATAAACAAGCTGAGTATTGGCTGCCGTCTTTACAGACGGCATAAAGTTTGTCATTTTTATCTTAGGTCAACTTTATTTCACAGCGTAAATGTTTACTACAACAGAACGACTCGTGCTATTTCGTGATATACTGTGCATTGAAAATCTAGTGCTGATACGCGGGTGTTGTTTCAAAGCAACCTACGAAAGTGCTGGGTTTTCCCAGTAGTCGTAGTACCACATAGCTTATCAGCTTTGACAGGAAATTAGTTACGTTCAACAGTTCCTCTAAATTTCCAGTTGCACGGCCTGACTAAGGCGACGCTTATCTCTGCAAAATGTCCAATACATGGCCAGTTGCCTGCAGAAGCGGTCTATGAGTTTGCTAAAATCTTCCGTAGTTTATGCGTTTTCCATGTTGCATTCCCATTTTCAATACTGCCTTTCCTTTCAAGGCTGCCATCAGGCATTAAAGAAATAAACTTATAGCAAAAACAGACAATTTTGTACAGCGGCAAACCTAGAACCATTCTGTGTTAGCGAAAGCAATTGAGATTACCTGAGAAAGGTTGGGCATTTCCCACGCGGGAATACTAGTATTATCACGAAAGATTAGCATTATTTATACTACTCGATAATAGAGGCTGGATAGAAGCCCGGAATATAAATCCTGCAGTTCAACGAAGTGTATAGCATTGTTTAATTTAGAGAATTGTCAATCTCTGTTTCGACTTCGATAAGCACCAAAAAGAGGCGCATTGTTCCGCACTAGCCGCGGAAGATGAGTCAAGACAAGCTTGTGGAATGTTGTGGAATGTTATAGTACGTGTGTGGCTTTCCAATAATTCGTACAAAAGAAATCATGAAATGAAAGTACACATGATCTCAACCGCAGACCGTCAGACTTATGACAAATTGCAGATTTTACGCAGAAAACAGTATGACGTGTTGATGTGTATCCAACGCCGAAACTGTGACTGAACATATTTGCGTAAACAGTGGCAACCTTTGTGCACCGCGCAGCAAATTTTTAATAGGAAATCGATTTCACGTAAAATTACGCATCCTCAGTCCTTATTCAAATAGATGCAAGTATTACGATCGTTTTGAGTCTGCCTAACACAATCGCTTACAAAGTGGCAACCGGCAGTAAGTTCGAATAGTTTATTGTAACCATCTGAGGCGGAGTGAGCACTACAGCGATAAAGGAAAAGCAATAACCACAAAATTAGAATCTCGTAAACGAACAATAAAGAGAAAAAACGTCAAAGAACCGCGGTCGCTCGTTCGCTGTCGCACGCGAGCAACATGGCGAGTTCTAGTTGCAATAAAACACAAAACTGTTGACGAAAAGTTAAACGGGCGCAGTCGGGCAGTGACTCAAGAGGAGGCTGAGGTTCTACGTTACTTTTCCAAGGTGATTTGCAATAGCCAACAACAATAGCGAAATGCACAGACAGAAAAGAGCGAAGGTCACTGAAAGGTGCACGAACACGCAAACCTTGAAAAACTAATAACGCTCAAATACCGTATGCAGGACATTTTGAACTCAAAAGATCAACGATGGGCAAGCCTGGACAGGAAGCGTTAAGCCTAAAATACACAGCACATCCATTTAGATCGCAATGAAAAAGTGAAGCAATGAAAGTTTTCTTTTGCAGTCGCTTCCAGCAGATGTGTAATGTGCTCCACATTTGAAATAAGGCGAGGAACAAGCAAGTGTTACTGGCACTTGGGAGGAACCCTCAAAATTGATTCACTCACTTGAAGTAGTTGCTGACTGAGGATGTGTCCGTATGCCTTATTGTACCATTCTGGGTTGCGTCCTTTAGTGTCTACTCGGCACTGCCTCGTTAAGATGCATTTCTGCGGATTGTCCGTCGGATCGATGATGTAACGTGACGTAAGCACAACACCACGGACGTCTCCTAGCAACGGCTGTTGGCCACTTGACGTTTCAACAATGACGAAAGACCCATGAGTGTTCACCTTGCTTCTCCACGATCTGCGACAAAAATAATTCGTTAAATGTTTACTCTGAAAAATTATACCGAGCTGTTTTTTCTTACTAACAGCAGAACAGTTTAAATGGAATTGTATACACGCCTAATTCACTCTGAAGAATACGACATTTCTACGTGAAATGAATCTAGCCTCACCTCAAAACGCAGTAATCACGTGTAGGATGAGGACTCATTTCTGCTTGGACAATTTGAAAAAGTTGCGTTCGTTCATCAGGATGTTGAAGAACTTTGCTGTCGAGGAGATCGTCGTCCCATAAGTGCCTTTCGCTGAGGATCCGCTCTGCCAGTTGTTCCAGGCTCGCCCCCGTAACCTCGATTTGACATCTCCATAAACGCAGGGGATTCCCGTCATGCATCTGTGAATTCGCAGTCGCCAAATTGATAAATTAACCAAATGAAAAACAAAATCACAAGTTTCTTTTACCTACATATTTTAGTGGCCTAAAACGTTTCCCGACCGAAATAAGCAATCAATCAGAGAGCTCTTTACCAAAATGACTTTCGTATAATGTAAAAGTGAAGAAGTATTTTCACGCTCCAGCATATAAATTGACCAAAACGAGAAAATTCAACAGGAAAAGGGGACTCACTTTTTTACACATTAATTCACACCCTTGCGCACTTCCCGGAACGCTTTGCCAACCGCCTTTGTTCTGAGATATCCGATGCTCTTCACGCAAGACTTGCGTCACCGTGCGGTCGACATAAGCGTGGAAGTCGGCGTAGTAGTCAGCTTCTTCGGTCATGTCAGCGGTGCAGCCGATCTCGTCGGCGAGAACATCTTCGTTTTGCTGCATCACCGACATGCGGCACTGCGTCATCGCGTCTTCCGAAATCTGCAAACATCGCCAGCAGATTTGTAAAACCGTTAGCGAAAAAGGATACATTTATCGCATGCGATGGGCTATAAACAGAAGGCTGAGGGTCGACAACGGCCTCGGAATGCAACCACTCGCAAGACTGGCCCCAAAACTTAACCCTGTTACGGGTCAAGCTACAAACAAACATGGGCCGACATGGGTAGTAACCTGATACGCAAAAAAACACTCCAGCCCCAACCACCAGTTTGCTGCCAATAGCTTAGACGGATGTGTGGGTGTCAATCTGGCAAGAGCACGAACAGACGGTTGCTCAACTCGCCAAAAAATGCGGTGCCAGAGCGTGAAAGAATGTCATCAAATACGAAAAAGCGTTGTCACTGCTTGATGAGCTATGTGTCGCTCGGAAACAAACAGCAACCTACCATGAAAAGATTCTTCACATGGCGAATCATAAAGGCGAGACACTCGTTGGCTGCAACGTTCTCATTCATTTCCTTCATGTCGGGACGTCCGAGGGCCACGGCAGAGGTTTTGGCACCTTGCTGTTTACGCACCCTGTCCAGAATGAAGGAGATATTGTTCAGTGCCGCATGAAAACGAAGTTCTCACAGGCCGTAGTGGCGTTGAAAACAGTAAACACATTCACTTTCAACCGCAGAATACGAAGCTTCAAATATGTATGCTCAAGAAAAAATGAAGCGCTCAGTTCGAATGGTTGCGTGTAAAAAATAAGGGATCACAAAGAACAAGTAAAGACGTCGCAGGATAAAACGAATTGAAAAAATAGCAGAAACATGCTGCGTACTTTGGCGATGAAGACGCTATGCTCCTGACGCTACCAAACTGCTGGAAAAAGAGGGATGGTGCAAAACAAGTGGCAAGGTTGGTCTCGTTCATTTGATTTTCGCTAGAGCGAGCGGCGACATCACTGAGGAAGCAGAGTAAAGTTTGTAGCGTTTCCCTTGACTCATCAGGCAGCAACGTGATGGCTGCTTGAAGCGTTTGCAGCCAAAAATCCTTGGGAACGTCTAAAGATAAAAAGCGTTAATTGAACAATTCTTAACTTGAAATGAAAAACTTCAGCAAATAGACAAAGAATATTTATAAACTTACGTAAAAATATTCCGATAAACGTTTCCGATAACTTCAGAGTCATCAGCGGATCAGGCAGCTCGCGAAAGTACTGCTTCACCATGTCGGCAACATCATACGCGCTGCACTCCTCGAAGCTCGTGAGCATGGGATTGTTTTCACAGTTCGATCGCAGCTTGAGGATCCGCGAGCGCACGCCGGGCTTGCGAAACAACCCAACTTGGTCAAGTGCCGTCCGGCGCAGGTACGCGAGGGCGTGCTGGATACACTGCGGCAGAGGCTGGCCGAATCGTTGCATGTTGTGCAGCAAAGGAACGCCGAACACCGCCTTGTCTTTGTAATCGGGAACTTTCATTCGGCGAATGAAACGCGGGACGAACCTGGGAAGGACGTCAACAATGTAAATCACTGAACTTCAAACGCTTTTACTGAGATAAACAGCCTCACGCAAAGGCGCGGAATGCTGAAATAGCCTTCAAAAATTGTTTTGCTCTGAAGGTCTTACCATGATCCGGATCCTTTGGTGGTGTTGAACCGATCGAGGAGGGTGGTAAGGCGAAGCAGCGATAATCGGCGCAGCATCATGAGCTGTCCCACGGACAGGTTGTGCAGCTGAAGAGGTTGGGAAAAGTCGCGCGGAGTGTGATCGCACTTGAAACTCTGCCAACGCAGGCGAGTTTGGCGAAATCTGAAGCAACATCAGGAATGCAGGCGGTTAGATTATTGCGGAAATGACAAAAGAACGATGAAATTATGAGACACAAGCAAGGCGGGGACCTTCATAGCGCAAACGGTTTTCGACCGCAAGAAGCAATACAAACTTTCCCAATACTGGGATTCATTGGGGAGATACCATAACATCATTCTGCTACAACGGGCTAGACCAGAGGTTCCCAACCTTTCTCGGACCAGTGCTGCTTCAGAATTTCGACAGATGAGCATGCACTCCTAAATTTCTTATGACAAAAATGCTGAAAAAATAACAAAAATCCACTGAATATTTAATAGAACTTTTAGATTTTTGAAGTATGAATGTAGATTCCGTTTTAATGTCTCAAAGTTAATTGGTTGTCTCGAAGGTATGTGTATAAATATTTGGAAATAAATAATACATATATATATTTCCCCACCTATTGCTAACCTTTATTGTACCCCTTCAGATAGGCAAATGTACCCCTGGGGGTGTATGTACCCCAGGTTGGGAACCCATGAGCTAGACGAAGCAAATGAGGTTAACATATCATCTAACAACTGTTAACAACGATAAAAAGGGATGTCGGAAAGCACAACAAGCAGGGAAGTTGTCGGTTTATTTACACGCCTGCTATAGAACATCGAACGGTCTGAAAGCAAGCGTATGTTCTACAACAAACTAAAACAAGTCAAACCGATAGTACAGCAAGCGTTGTGCGTAATGCAGGTTCGTTCGTTTAGGTTCGCATTCAGGTGAACTGTCCTGATCAGTAACAAATACGAAGCGACAGAAGCAGTGGCACTTTGTATAAACAATCCCGATGAAAACGATCATTTCAGATAAGCACAGTTAAACAAGAACGGATGATTGTGGGGGTTAACTGCTGAGCATAGCTCGCCACAAGCGATGCAGTTGAGTTTCAGGAAATGCACCTCGCAATTCGATAAGAGCATGTTTGCTGCGCTCTTTGCGATGCCGCAACATCTTTGTGATGTGGCATAGGGGCCGTTGACCCATACAGTTATGCCAACAGCAGAAGTTAGCAGTCCTATATAGAACACCATACAGGCACACAACTCCGCACCAAAAGCGTTAAACTGTGCGTTAGAATGGTTTGCACAGAAAATCGCCTTACAGCAAGAACAAATCACTCGGGCGGTTCGTCATTGCCTGATTTGGATATAACAAGCGCGTATGGTGTTGGTTGCTCAAATACCTACAGTCGAGGCTTACTTATAATTACAAAGGAGTCAAACGCGAGTCTGGTATGAAAATCAACCCGTTCCACAGCTTCTTAATGCATGCCTTACAAGGATTGCTATGAAAAGCCGGCGGTCCAGCACAGGTTTATGGTCATACTTACGAGTTTCGAGGCTCAAGCTTTTTAACTACAGGTGCTGCGATTTCGTCTTCTGCAAGTGACACGTTCTGCAACAGAAAAACATTTTGATTACAACGATGCCAAACCAAGCACAGAATGGAAAGTGATGAACGAATCGAAACCTTAACTACAATGACAAAAGCAGCTATAAATGAATGGCAAACAGTCCCAAAACAGAAAGTACAATAGTGGTTGACGTAGATGAAATCCGACCCACCTCGGAACTACACGATGGCAGAACACCGGTGATGTTCGGGCAAGTTTGCTCGGTGGCATTAACCAACTGCATCTCGGAGTTGGTGGCTTTTTCTTCGTCTTCGTCATCCCAGGCACTAACAGCTTGCTGTAGCGACTGGGTGTGCTCTACAATGTCATCGACACTCCAGAAAGCGGCGTCCAGTGCATACTGGGCAGTCACGTCGAGCGACTCTTCACTGCCGATAACGTAAACCCCAGAATCGCTTACAGACACTGCACTCGGGTCCATGATGCTCAACAAATCGTGAGCAGAGGCCGCACTCTGCAAAGCGCTTTCTGGCAAGTTGTCGTAAACGCTGGCAGGGCGATTTGCGGTTTTTTGACTGGTTTGTGACTCGGTATCGCTCACGACCGAGCTGGAAGAGGTGGGGGCGCGAGATGCTTGATATTCGTCGTCTTGCCCTGCGTCCAAAGGCCTTATGCTGGCAGGAAAAGTGCCTGGCACGTGATCTTTAGGCATTAAAAACATAGTTGTTTCGGGATCGGGAAGGGTTTGTGACCTGGCCTTCTGCAAACTCGAGCTGCCCTCCAGCAACGTTCGATTGCGATCAAACAAACCAGGAGAGAGCTGATCTTCGTTCAAAATATAGTCTTCTGTGAAACTACGCATGCGTGGAGCGGGCGTGGACGCGCTGCTTGCTGTCCCGCTACCAGACGACGACGATGAACTAGTGAGAGAGTGAACAGAGTCTTTCCGCCAGTGCGGGTTATCGGGATAGCTGGGTTCGATGGGAACGCACCTTAGTTTATCCAGTTTTTCATGGCCGCTCTGCAAGGTGGGCTGCCCGATCTCTATCTTCCGATTCTTGCGATTAGATTTGCCTTTCGCCGATTGCTTTGCTGCGCCCGCGTCGCTTGATGCCGCGCGCGCGAGCGTTTCGCGTTTGCGAAAGGAACTCGTGCGAAACTTTATCAGATCTCCGCCAACTCGCTTGAGAAAACTGCCGGACTTGGGCTTTGATTTCAACGCTGTTGTTCGTGATTGGCCGTCCAGCACAGGTTTGTGGTCTGCGTCTTCACCGTCGAACACTTCAGTAGCGGGGTCCTGTCATTTCAACAAGCAACGCTATCAATGAGCAGCTGCGCGTCCGATCGAGTTCAGTAAAACGCAAGTAACCGCATCACTCGCAGCCCAGCGCGATCAATTCGATTCCATGAAAAAATACAAACCCGCGGCCAAGTGATAGTAGATTAAAATAAAAGATATATCGTTCGATATTTTTTTGCGTCGACAGGAAAGCAGTATTGTGTAATAATTGCGGATTTTGCATCTGTTGTCAAAGGTGGTTATAAATCGTTCTGTACGTATTGCGGAGGCGGAAACGTGAGCCTGCTTCTGATGTATAAATCTCCAGTGAACAAGCACCAACCTCCTTAGCTTCGCCAACAAAGGAAAGGTTAGTAGGAGAAGTGATGGATGGCACTCCTCGGCTCGAAGTACTTTTGCTGTCCAGCCTAGACCATCTTCTGCCATTTTGCTCGAAGTGCCAATAATCGCTGATTGCGCATTCTTCGTACTCATCATCGTCCTCGTCGGTTTGCGCATCTTTGTTCTGTAACAATTCCATGACATCAAATATTAACAAACGTAAACTGAACTGTCTGGCATCTCTCACGTCGCCAGTGAACGGTGGAACGGTGCGATTTAGCTTTGTAAATAACAGCGCTGTAAATGCCAAATGTGATTTGCGTTCAACAAGGCCTCTCTCAGTGCACCTATTTATGTATCACAAGAGCCGCTTCGCCCTTTGGCACGCTGTAGAGGGGTTATAAAACAAAGGGTAGTATTATTTTAACTATTTCGGCATGCCACGTATGAATAAAATAAAAGAGTAAGGAGAAAAGATTGTTCACATGACAGGCAAACGCCATTCGTGTTCATTTCCAATAGAAATTACGCAAGCGGAAAGGAAATTTTAAAAATCTACCAAACAAGATGCCTCGATGTATTTGTCGGTAAACACAACGGCAAGGCAACTCGCATTAGTATCTATTGTAAGAAGGACGTCAGAGAAATCGATGGCTTATGACCGACGTCAATGATGAAATGTCATCGACTGCAGACAAATTAGATGTGGAGTCGAACTATATTTGAAACCACTGCATTCAGGAAATAAGCAGTAAGCCAGGAAAATGTGATCGCTTTAAACTGCTCGAATACTCAAACACCGGATATCACACAGAAACAAGGTCTAAGCTTTTGCAATGAAGTAGGTCAACAATGATTGGGCAATTCGATAGCAGTTGCCGGATGTTATCGCCTACAGATAACGTTCACGAGCATTCAAGTGCAGTCTCCAAAGAACCAGCAGAAGGCACTTGAAATAGATCTGAATAAAACTGACACAACCGTTGGCGGAGCGCTCTTTGCAAGAAGAAAAAACAAGTCGACGATTTCAGCGGTGATTAGCAAGATCTAACCAGAATCGCAGAAACGAGAAGAGATAAAAAGCATTGATAATGACAACACCGGTGGTTGATGCCATTAAAGGTAAAGAAATGAGACATTCCAGTGTGCGCAGCACAGAACATCGGCATTCGCAGAACATCATTTGCGGGCTGCAGCCCTAACGACGCATGCATCCACAAGATGGGCAAGCAAGATACCACTCCCACAGCGGCCAAAGCAGAAAACATTTCCAAGAATCTAAGGCATTGAAAAATCGGGCAGTGGTTCCACCTTCACCCTTGTGGCAGAGCTACTTCAACAATGGCCAACAAGAGCTCAGACAATTGGGGCACGAAAAGCGGTTCGCAAACAAGAATCGTAAAACACGTTTCTTGAGTTTACTTGCCGCAGTTTCGACACAAGAAAGGCGCTCGTAAAGTTTAATAGCAAGTTTGCAAACGATTCTTCGCTTTCGTTTTACAACGGCTGTAAAATCCCCTGAGAAACAATAGTTAGCGGTCTTCGGTCATTAGACCGGTGACCTCAATATCAGACCACACAAGATGCCAGCAAAATCACGTCAGGCCAATTTGTCACAAGCGTGTTGACTGCAATGGAGGCAGTCAATCTGAACAGGCGTTTTTGTGCGCTAATTGTCAAACGAGAACACCTGTCAAGGTTTTATTTTCCAGGTTACGTGACGACTGGCAAACGACACAAGCAGCACAACATAGAATTACTGAAGGGAGATTGGAACACAATCGGTGTCGCAACTGCATGAACAAAGTCGGTGAAAGTATGTGCAAAAGGGTCGGCACTAACTTTTATAGCACCCTGATGGAGAACAGTGGTCCAACTGTATTCACTTGAATGACATACGGGAAGTTCGCATTAACGCGCTCCAAAAAAATAAACTAAAGAAACACCGTTTCAACTACGTTATACAGGTGGAAGATTGAATCTTAGAAAATGCTGGTCTGCCAAACCGCTTTTTACAAAGTCAATCGTCTGCAGTGACAAAAGATTTCATGTGTGTGAAAAAAACAGAATGCACGAAAGCAGCAATAGTACAACGCAATGCGGTTTCACCTGATATGGGAATCATTCACCGCTAATGCGTTTGTTACGAATACTACGACGCTCTAACAAACCAAAAAAGGATCTATTAACCTGATTACCTCAGGAACGTAATTTCGATGCCCTGCACATCTGTGTTGCAATACATCCAAGGTCACCGGCATAACAGTCTTAACATCACTGATGTCCGTAGAACAGTCGTTCTTTACATCATGAGCGTTCGCAGCAGAGAAATAACTATTGCCAATCAATTCGCACAGTTTGGACTTAGAGGCGCAACATTTTGTCTGGAGAACAAGTTGTGCGTTGTTGTTGTCGCAGCTGAAAGAACTTCGACGAGATCCTGAAGAAGCTGAAATATTGTCTGAGGGAGTGGGTGAACTGTTGCCTGACGATCTAAAAGATTCTTCATCTGAAAAAATACTGGTGGCGGACGAAGACAGGGATGTACTTTTGACCCGGGATTTTGAAAATTTCGTTTCAACCAATCTCGAATCTAGCACACACGCTCGTCTATTCTCATTATTCTTTGCTTGAGTGCGCCGATGACAGTAAGAGGCATCTGAGAAAGATTTCATGGCAAGCGTGGAATTCTGGCAGCAGGAACCCAGTTGGACAGCATCAGTTGCGCAACACAGGCCAGAATCAAAATTTGCCGCTGGTACCGATAGATTCCCACCTTTTTTGCGACGATTAACAACGTCCACCAATTGTTTCAGCACTTCATTGCTCAAAATCGGTTGTTTCGGAAGAGCCGCCAAGCAAAAACCAGGATCGCTGTACACGCTTCTGTGATTCATACTTTGTTCGGCTTTTGTGAATGCAGTGATTCGCATGGGACCTTCGTAACTTCGACGATTGTCAACACCGTAAGGCATCACGGTAGAGAAGTCTGTTTCGCCAAGGCACGTCGGTACATTTAAATGTAGTCCGCGCATTCAGTAAAAGTTATCTCAGTCAACAGCAGCACAAAAGGTTGGCCTATACCTATTGAAAATGGCCGTGGCTTCTAACAACTGCATAAAGAGCATGACAACTGATCAATCGCTCAGGCACACACGTACAGGCTCAGCGAAAACCTACTCAAGTAGACTTTTCGTGCATAGAATTCTAAACAGAGTCAACTACCTGGCAACTGCCTCGTTTATACTGCATCTGTCTAACCACAAAATGAGCTGCTTGTAAGCCTTATGGTTTTGATGATGTCTGTTCACATGCTCAACATAAACCGCACATACATACTATAGATATATTTTTGATAAAAACTACTGTATCATCCACACGTTGGAATGTAAAGTACATGTTTTTTAACCAGACTAACTACCCACGTTTTTAGCATTATTGTTATTATGTTGCAAATGGAATATACTGAGTGGAACACCATTTAAAGCTAAAATAGGTCAAGTCTGATTTGTCGTGCATCGCCACGACTGCCTTCACTGATCTATCGCACTACAAACGCAAGCATATCTCGGCCTCATCTACAGCGACTGCTGTTAGCCGCAACTGGTCTGTGCGACAGAAGGCTATTTCGCAAGAAAAAGGCAAAGGAGAGAAAAGCGAAGAGAAGGCTGGCTGAATAAGACCATAAAAATTACAGAAAATTTCTCTCGCCCAGCGTAACAACCCCGTTGAACCTACTTCAAACGCCACCATCACAGTCAACATACCTTGTTTCACGTTTCAAAAAATGTCATGCGTCGATGGACAGCTTGAATCTAAACTAATTATGCTAAGGTATCTTACACAGTTGCCCGAAGTGTCGTTTTCATTACCGATACCTATAGACATAATAGTAGTCAACAACAAATAATCCAGTGTTTTCATATACAGTAGGTTTACCGCCATTTTTGCACAAAAAAACGTAAGCTGCAGCAGCAAGCACAACCCAGGAATTTAAACAAAATACTAATCAACATGATGTTCCGACGTGTTCTGGTGCTGGTAGTTATTTAACAGAGAGGGAAAAAAACTCCGAAGTCACGATATACTGACGTGGAAAACAGCAACTTCTTCAAAATATCTGCAAAGAAAACTGCAACTTGTTCCAGAGGCTATTTTTTTTACCAAACATTTAAAATAAAAGTCTTCAGGGAAGAAGGTGATACATGTTATGTTGTGCGTTGTGCGAACACAGTTATGTTTTCACAGCTATTGATCACCAACAACCAACAATGTTAGATCCGTGTGCTTCCTTGTGTAGAGGTGAGAGCGAACTGTTTGTTCGCTCTCACCTCTACACAAGTGAGGTTTTGAAAATGAATTCATTGATCAATGTTTGTATGATGGACAGCTGAACTTCCGGAAAGTCCCTGAAAAGTTGGACGACCTAGAAAGTAAGGCGCTTTGTTGGAGTAAGAGTACTCAGAAAATTTCCAGTCAGACATATTACAAAAACTAAATTGCTCGTAAGGTCTGGAGCCAATAGTCACAAAGTTGTATGCTTGTTTTAGCATCAGGTCGATGGCAAAACAAAACTGAATTTAAGTTGCAGAATATGATTGCAGAATCTGTGCTGCACAATTCTGAACCAGACATTCCGCACGGGCGTCCCAAACATATTGCAGCCATTGTTGTTTTTTATCCAAAAACGTTGAAATCATTCGTTAGTTCAGTTGCATTGTGTCAGTTGCCTCTGGGCTAAAGGGAGCGTACATGTATTTCTATAACTACAAGCAATTATCATCATTACAACTGCGCAAAACCAAGCACCACTTCAAACGAATAGGTGTTCCTCGGCGAAATACGTCTGTGCTCAATCACGTGAGTGGGCATGCTACCACAACTGGATGAAGTAAGTCGGCATCAAAATCATGGGATTACGTCGCACTCACCATTTACCTTAACATCGCAACGACAGAGGTAAACAAAGAACCATAGTAATAGAGAGTCACATTGGGCACATATGAGGAAACCACTGAATCGGTTGCGCAGAGCAGCAAAACAGACGTATTGGCGCGCAATCAGGACGCAGCGCAGCTTGAGTGCTCTCAGTAATTCTTCAACAGAAGATCCCGGCCGGTTGAGCTCGTTAAGCGATGACTCAGTTTACAATGTCACGTGACCAACTACGTTAGGAGACCGGGTAGGCCAGCGTTGGCGCGCCAACTGTTAAATATTATACGTCTAGCAAGGGTACAAGCCTCTGTCTTGATTGCAACTACTGCACATTACACTGCAAATCTCGTGGATTTTCGAATTACTTCTAGATGATTTCAACATGTAGACAAAAAAAACAAATGAGATGTGCGCTTCGATTTGAAGATTTTCGACGATCTTTGAAGTTTCAATGAGAGGTTATACTTCAAATAAAGATCACGTCTGGCCAATTAACGAAATCTGATTAACGACTGTTCACGCTTCGGCGCCAGGTATTTGGGTCGCACTAATCTATATGGCTGAGGTCAAATCTAACAGCACTAATTAACATTCAGCCAACACTAATTTCTTCAAAAGAGAAAGGCAATAGTTACGTACTCCTATTTGTGCAACATCAGACAGCAATGTCTCGTGCAAAGTGATAAAATTCGTTGTTACAAAATACGCAACAGCTCTCCCTTGGATAAAAATTAAAGATATCGCTTATCAGAATATAGTTACCTATGTTTGCATCTGCTCTAATGTGAACTTAAACGCAGCAATTTTGCTTTCGAAGCTAATGTTGACAAACTTGGGAAATCGACTAAATCAAGATTTCGAAATCATTTGGTGCAAGCGCCGTCAAGAAAATGTGATTTTCGTTGCAAATGCAAACGAAAGATCTTATCTGACCGGCCCCGAGATAATTTTCGATAATTATCCGCCAGACTTTTCAGATACCTGTCTAGTCGGTTACTAGATATAACCTGTGGGATAGTTGAAAAAAGTATGTGCATAAATTTAAGCACAAAATGGTCATGCCTTTTCTTTCGTATTGATGAATTACCTCTTTGTTAACCGAATTTAAAACTTCACGAAACTTTGGTGGACTGCTTGCATGCTGACACATGGGTCATGACAAAATTGGTTTATGTATGAATGCAAAGAAGTAATTTCTCCCACAAGACATCATCATTCGTCAGTCCCTACTCCAATATAATCAATTTTGTTGTTCAAGAGATCACTGAGTTTGAACAAACAAGAAAAGGGACATATAATGAGGCTTTTTAAAGGTAAATATTGCGAAGCAAACTGCTTTTTGCTAACAAGTAAAGTTTTTCAAACTCGATCAACTCTACAAGTCGCTTCCTAAAATCAGTGCGAGGTTAATTTACTGAAGCACAAAAGCTGGTGTCTAAAATACGAAGTATTGTATAATAAGCTATTACCTCAAAAGCTGTGTTTTTGGTAATTATCAACATGCATTTTAACACATGACCGGCTGGAAGCCCTTTAATTTCCCTTTATATCTGAATCAAATCACTGCACACCATGGGATTCAATTGCAATTCCATCACGACTTTTTTGACCCCAACCAATCTGATCTTTTAGCTAATTTTTAAAACTTAGCAAAAGATTACTTTCAGCATAACTTAAGGAAATACTGTGGTGTAAGTTTGACAATATAAGATTTTCTCAAACATGTTTGGTTCTTTTCTGCTTGCTAAAGATTAGCGCATTTTATTTAGAACTTTCGACTTAGCTAAAGCAAATCTGACGTTCGAATTTTGAAGAGTATACTGAAATTGAAAAATAAAGTGTGATTAAATTGTATCAAGAGAAAAAAGGCAATGGGTTCTTCCATACAATGATGCTTTCTGTATTTATAGAACTGTGTACAGAAGCAAAATTTTTCTCTGGTTCATCCATCAATCACTTAATACACATGTGAGGAAAAGTTACGGCCCACCGATTACGACAAAATAATTGTGCTTTTCACAAAAATGTCATGCTGCTGAGTTGAAGAAACGCATAGAGGTGAAAGGTAGCGGTTAAGATTGTTCAAATGTTGGTAATACTTTTCATCACTAGTGAAGCATTGACGGGCCTACATGGCTTTCATGCTCTACTTTCTTGAGCGGTCTAGCCTAGTGCGTAAGTTTACACTCGTCACAAATAGATGTTTCCGGCGCCTATACTATGGTGCTCCCAGTTATAGATCAGGTTGGACAAACACAGAGTATAGTCTTTTCGGAAGGTAAGCTTTCTGCTCTTCAAGTGTTTCTCTGCTAATCTTCACTGGAAGCACATCATTTGCAGACCAAACTTTATGTGACCCACACAAAATGTATTACATGAAATGCTACAACCTTTTTCCAGTTAATTGGGACCTAATTAATGTTTGTCCTATTATTTTAAAACCCGCAATCACCCCAACTTTTAAAATTCTTGTTTTCGTTACAACTAACGTTTCGTTAAAACTAAGGCGCTGCTGAAGCTGCGAAGCTGTGCATGTTTTGAATACCTATGTGGCGACTCCAGCGGAGGTTGTTTCGGTCTTTCGTTGCCCCCTAAATCCTCTGGGTATCGCGCTCCCCTTACAGCCTTAGTACGCGATTAGTTCGAAACGTCGTAGTTTTGTGAAGATCGAAGATCGAAGCACCAACTAAGGATTGAGACTTGGTAAAGTTCTACAATCAATTTAACATTGCGTGCGAAATAATTGTCCGATCGCGAAAATCCAGTGAATACCTCTTAGCGCGGGTTTGTGCTTGACGTGAGCAGACAAGAGGATATCAAACCACAGGCCAGCGTGGCTTAATGTGGGCGACCTTGACCAACGAATGCTCTTGACGTTAATAAGCTGAACATTACACCGATTCATTTGCAATGTTCAAATCATGCTGTTCGACATGCAGCCAGTATTTTAGTTTAAACACACTCCAGAAAACTTCATGCAGCAAGCGATGAACGACGAAGTTATTCATGAACCACTTGCTCCACTTCCTTGCTTAGCATTGAAAGCAACACTAGCCCAACACCGTCTGGTTCAGTGTGCTCTTTCAAATGCGAAAAACGTATTGTATTTGTACCTTTGCGTGATGATGTCTTGTTTTCACGCGTCATCAAACAGCGTGTTTTTGACTACATAGACTCATTCTCAGGATTATTATAGGGTCTCAATATTTTAGCCCTTATGGCTACAGTATCACAAGACAGGTCTGACAAAAGATGTGCACTAAGTTAGATGTTTTGCGTTTTGAGTTAAATGCATGACAGTCACAAAGCATCTGGAACATTTTTGTTAACAAAACAACTCGTGCTGGATTAGAAATTTTTGTGAGTCCGAAGGTCTAATGTCAACATACATTTCCAATTGTTTCCCCTTTAATTTTCTGCGGGTGAAACTCACAAACAAGGAAAAAGGTTCAATATTTGAAGGTGCTCCTAAGCAGCGGCAAAAAGTCTGTCTGACAAAGCAGTTATAAAGGTAACCATGATCAACGGCAGATTTTGCCTGTTCCAACTGTAAGAAGCGCAGAGATCAAGCCGCAGTCTGAAGTTGTACTTCCACAAGAACCGTAGAGCAGCCTGCTCTCGCAGCAATAACAGCATGGGCAGCAGGAGGCCATTTACAAGAAGTTTATGCGCTGCAACGTACATTCCTGACCTGATCTCAATTCATATAAGCAAGTGATGGAAAAGGCCACAGCAGGTACAAATGAACGTTATAGCTCAGCAGGCGTTCGTTTCAGAGATTTATAAGCGCGAGTCTGTCGTGATCAAATGCGCATGTTGACGTCAAATATGGGGTGGAACTCGACTGTTCCATAAGTTTGACGCCAGAGAGCAAATTGGAATCAGTTATTGCGCATTGCGCTGAGCCCTACATGTCAGAGCCAAGCCTGATAAATTGGTATGTTCGGACTTCAGTGCAAGTAGACTGAAACGTCAGGGTACAAGCACAAAGCACAGCTATTCGTTTATCGTTTGTTTGCAGATTCCTCAGAAGCCTTTGAAACAGGAAAAGTCAATACTATCCAACAATTTTAACCGTTTGAAACTTAATAATAGTTACAATCTCGAAATTGCAAAAATGATGCAAAAAGAAAAAAAGTTTCTCAGAAATTAGAAAATGTTCATTTTCATAACACCACTTACGCTACAGCACAACACTAGAGTTGAATCCAAAAAACTATTTTACGTCGGTCAAAAATAAGTTTTTCATGCAGGTTCGAAAATTTAGTCATCTATTTATTCATGAATTGAAGATGCTTCCGTTTCATGATTTTAGTCACAGATTTTAGTCTAGAGATTGCTTGCTTTCTCTACTCTTGCTTTAGTCTTTCATCATTCCACCCGCAAGCTTTTGATTGCAGAGTCCAGGGCTGGGGATGCACATCAATTTGAGAGTAATTACTTGTTTCAAAGATAAGTATTAAAATACACTGCAGTGAGTTGACCTTGTTGATCTGACATCATAATGCTTGTTTCTCCATTTGTTGTCCTGTTGACTTATGTGCTAGGTTTCACTGGCTATTAACTCCCAAACCCTCAGTTTTGGTGCGTGCTCGCTATTCATTGTGTATTGCATTTTCTTGCACTTACTGTGCTTGCTGAATCGTTATCTTTAGCTTAGATACAACCATTTAATCACTTTGTTTTACCATCTATCTAACTTCCTTTGACATACCAACTGTTTGATTTCTTCAACACTTGACTTATAACTGCATTTTGGACTTTCAGTTGGATCTGGTGATTGTTGATGGAGCTGCTAGTTAAAGCTATTTGCAGGTTTTAACTACTGCTGTGTAGGTACTATCTTTTTCATTGTATGTATCTGTTTTCAACTTTTTGTTTTGCTGTTGGTCTTTGCTTTATTGATTTTTGTGATTTTTTAATGTGTTGTTTTTGTATATTTTTTGTCTTTGTTTTACTTATGCACTCCATTTCTTCCTACTTCCACATTCTCTTTCGTTTGTTTCTGAGTTCAACCTATGTTTATTTTTTCCGTTGTATATTAGTTTTGAAAAGGTTGTCAGATACTTTATGTGCAGATTTCCCCTTTGTCTTATGTGTGTAGGTGTAGGCTATTGCTTGCCAGCCAGAAACACTGGAAAAATGGCACCTAACTTGGGAATTACTCGGTTGTGTTCTGGGATTCCTTTGTTTTTTTCATAAAAGAATCTTTTGCAAAGGTATGTTTTTAAAAAATGCACTGCTACTATGTTATCTGCTTTTTTCATAATTTAATTTTCTTTTGATCGCTCCCGAATAAAAAATGTGCAAAAAATTAAATATGGCTCTATACAACAAAATAATTTTCTCATATAAAACGCCAAGCTAGAAAACGGCGACGGAATAGAGAAAGAAACTCTCAACCAAAGCCCTGAAAGGACTTAAAAATCTTGGAGTTGGAAATGGTCTCTTCTTTGGGTCTCTTGTTACAGAAAATGTCACCAATCGGGCAGTTTAGCTCAAGCGATTTTTCGCAAAGGAAAGTAGATGAGTTCTTTTGTTTAAATAAGGTTGGTTTTCGTCATAAACACCTACGTAGAGAAGCTACAGCAGCACGTGACGAATTGCTTCTTGCGATGTGATCAGACGTTACATGCCTGGAATGTTTTACTTGAAATGTTTAGCAAGAGCAACAGAGTACAGACATATAACAAATAATCAAACCACCTAATCCTTAAAACACACTTTCCAAGCAAATATTTCATCAGCCACAGTTAGCTTCTGACAACACATCTGACACTACGACGCGCTCTTGGCAAGAAATTTTGAAAGGCCTGGCAATGAAAAGCTTTGCTCGAACACCGAAAAAACGTTCAATAATAAGAAACTCATTTAAAGTAGCAATTTCACAGTTTATCCTCTTTTTTAAACTTTATTGAATCAAATAATGCGTGGTATGTTGAGTTTTGTTTTTTGATTTACAGTACTTTGTTTTTCTATTCATTTAATTTGCAAAAGTTACAAAAATTATCCAATAAACATGTTTATCACATTTAGTTGAGTAAACTGGAAGTATACAAGGTCTGCTTATTCCTTGAGACCATATTTTTTCCAGGTACTGCATTTTTGATTAGTGGAAAGTCGAAGCTGTTATTCTCATGTACTATTTTAATTACAACAGTTAGTGCATTTATGATAAGATAAAACTTGAATTTGGGCTGACAAACTACGTTGGTTTATCAGCAGACACTTCATAACATTTTAAAGTTCCCACACTCCTGACGTCACTATAGATTTTTCCGTTAGTGCCGTAACTCAATGTCTTCCAGATAAAATCTACGAGGCCTTGCGTAACTTCACGGGGTGGTCAGGACGCAAAAGAAACATGTCTGCTTTATTGGCATCTGCCAGTTACTGGCCAACCAGCGAACAACTCAAGTCTTAACAAATCTCGAAACTTTTTCGTAAATGTGTGAAAAACGTCTGCTTTTTTCCAGGAAAAAGAAAGCTTCGATTTCAGCCTTAATGCCGAATAAATGGGAATCTCATTTGTAACACTAGCATTGAAACCGCAACGTCCAACGGCGTCTCGGATCTTCGTCACCGACAGTTGGCGAAGCAGAAAATAGAATGAAGCGAGTTGAGTTTTACGCACAAACACCGGTGTCCACGTCAGGCTTGACATCCCAGCCATGTCTGCATATCACGACGGTAACTCATTCTGATATCTAATGCCGCCATTGCCATTTTACCCAGTTCCTGCTCTACTCAAACCTAACTGATATGGTGATCGCTTTGTCGCAGCACAGATCAAGTACTTTGCTGTGATTTACTCTAAAAAATCAGTGTGTGTCGAGAACAACAAGCAACACGCCAGTCAGAATGTGAAGTGGTTATGTTTTCTCCTCACCTAACGCACCTGCTAGAAGAAATCGTTTAAAATCTGCCTGTCTTCATGCCCGCTTGCCAAGACAAACCATTAGCAGGGGTTTGACGATACCAATGACACCCTGGGGGGCCCGAAAGTGATATCTTCGGTGCAGTTGATCATTTCCTTAGGGTGATCGATCAAGTCCAGACCGAATTACGCAGATTAAAATCAGGTGCTGCAAAACAAACGCATCCACGCGCGCAATCCAGCGACAGTCGTTAACATAAACAACACTGATCGATTGTTTTCCAAACCAGCAGTGCCCTGTCCGCGAAGCAGGTTTGCCATATTTCGCTGCGGGTCAGATTAAAACCTGGTCGAGAAGACAACATAGAGTAAAGAAGAGGTAGTCGAACAACCGACTTAACGTCTGAAGTATTCTGAAGTAATCCGGAACTACCTTTCTCTCTGTCTTCATCAAGTCAGGCGCAGAAGAGCGAGCAAACCTCTTACAACCCACTTATGCATCGGAAGCGCATGTCCAAACAAACAGTTGCGCGCATGCAGCCTTTTCATCGCAATACTTTTGAATTAGACCTACATGGCAGCTGACGAGCTGGTCAATCAATTTTCAAATAATTCTTTTGGCTCGAAACGTGAGACTTCCTATGACTGTTTTACGTCGCGTCTGCTTCGCAAAAGCTTGTCAGATATTGTGGCAAGAAAATATTCTGGGGAAGAGTGTGATCGCGTTGCTTCGTTCATGAAATAAAGAGCAGTTTATCAATCGCCACGACAAATGTATGCTGATTAGCAGTCGCACCATCGCATACCTTCAAGTTTGGGTATAGCGTTGCTGACATATTCGTATACGAAACTGTATCAAGATACCATGGCGAAATCGGTTGCTTCTACAAACATAAATATAGCCTTAATACCGATTGCTTTGCAACGACAGCGCGTCCAATGGTTTTAAGATGGATTTCGTGAATAACACTTTCGTAACAAGGCCATGACGTCAGGAATGAAAATGATTGTTCAGTGATGAAGCAGTTAGGTATATACGCAAGGAATGTTTTGGTATGTTTAACGGTTGCTCTGTCTGTTTTGAAGCGAACCTTTTCTCGTGCAGAGAAAACTGACTGGCCAGTCTCGTGACCTTTCGAGTGTTTCCACAGTTCAATTAACGCTAAAATCCTCTCGGACCAACGCAGTTACAACAAAGGCGCTTACATATGCATGCTCATGTAAAAGCTGTGAAGAAGCAGTGCAGCACAGCATTGACTGGCAACATGTGGTGACGTGTTACAAACGTCTTTCTCACCACAAGTAAAGCAAAAAAGTACACGACGCAGCAACTGAGCGCAATCGCATAAAACAACACGCAATCAACTCTTCACAAGCATACGTCCCGCGCATCGAAACAGCGTGATGTTAACTTCAAATGCTTGTTTGCAATAGCGCCAACCTGACCTCGTGCTGCTGGCCTTCTGCACAAGTGCATGAGATCAGGCTACTTCTACTGCAAAACAAATATCGCTAGACGACTTCGAGCAACTGTCGTGACAAGGTGATATTGACAGGTTCTTCAGCGAGATATGCAGCAGTCACAAAAGTTTTGATGTAAAACCAAAGCAATCGATGCTCACGAGCACGACCCAGCCCGATGGTGAGATTTTGATTCTTGCTAAAGTTAAGTGTTACTGAAACTATTGTTAGCAATATCGAAATAATGCCGCCGATAAATGTTGCAAAAACGTCTTTACACCAGGATTGAGGTATTGTTCAGTGACAAACCAATCCATGAAAAATATCTAGCAACAAAAATGTGCAAGTTGAATTCAGGACAAGTCAAGCTTTATGATTACCAAGCGGTTAAAGTTCATGTTCAAATGCCAGTGCGTATGTGTCATTCCGTCGGAAGACTTCGTCATAATACCACACTAAAAATGCGTGTGGGCAACGAGGCGGTGCATTTTCGGAGAAAGTCAGTATTTTGCCGGCCATCGTAACTTTTTAAAGGGGAATCAAGGCTAAAGCAATTCTCCACAAATAACGGGACACAACTAATTGCAATCCATAACTTTGTGAAGGAAGTTTACAAAGAACATGCTGGATTAAACAAATAGTATTGAAACTTCACGAAATTATTATTGCTACTCGTCGCGCAACCATTATGACGTATTTCAGAGCGGCCGGCAAAAGTGATTTACAGGATTTGAGATTTGTCATTCTATTTGCAATCAACAACACAAAACGTTTCAACCCACTACGCAATGAGCGTAAAGTGCGTGAAGTCAATATAATACACTTTTAACTGAAACCGACCCAACGATTCAAGTCAGTGTTTTTGTTCAATATTTGTCAATAGAAATACGACCAAGCTCTCTGCGCACTTTCGCGATTGTCGTCACTACATAACAGCAGCCAAACGGTCGTAAAAATTCAACGGCGTAAGTCATGCGTTACAATTCTCTCAAGGACAACCGACGAACTTATCGGGACAACAGCTTTGGCCTTTTTTCAGAAAAAAGGAAGTACGGTACCCGTGAAGTAAACGCGTTTCAAACTCACCCCTATGAGGAACGCATCACACGTTGATGCTGTGTTGAGGGCGTCATGTGGTTGTTGCTTTCCCGTGTTATAACATATGGAGATGCGTGCACTGCAGTGCATGTACTTGCAGCACGCTTTTGTCTTCTTAATCATAGGTTCAACTATTTAGAATAATATACGTCGACAGCAGTTGTGAAATCCGCTCATTGACAAACTTCCTTTCGTAATAGGTAGCTATTTTGTTAACAGCTTGCGTTGTAGAAGCATCTTACGTTGTTTTACAAGACAAATAAAATATTTTGAAAGTGGTTAACACAAACAAAGTACAAGTAATGGTTTACGTCCCTTATTAGCACGCCAACCTGTTTCAACATGAAAAGCTATTTGAAACAGTTCTAGTGCTGTACAATACTTGTCAGCCTTCATACACCTAGCATTTAAGCTGAACAATCCAACGTTTAGTTCTGTTTCCAGCGGGTTGATCGAAACGCTGTTGTAAACATTGAACACTGTCCCGAACAGATTTCTGCGAACGGGATTGTTTGCAATATGAACACGAGAAGTTTGCCTTTTCGCTTCGCTTGCAGTTTTTTCAAATCAGGGTCGCGTCGCCATTGGGGGGTACGTAAATTTCATGAGGTGAGAGAGACCACGAATTGTCTATGAGTTAGGACTAAACAGCAAGAAAGACTCTTTCAAAACTAAGGAAACGTGTAGTGAGTGCTTTCGCCGATCGTCGTCTACGGAAGTAGTAAAAGCGTCTTTCCAAATCGCTCACATTGATTGTCAAAGAGAAGTAACCACACAAGATTTGTGAAACGTTGTCAAAAAACGTGCATGTTGAAAGCAGCCATCCTTGTGTTGGGGAAGACGAAAAGCAAGGAACTTGCAAAGATTTCTCTCTCCAGTTCTACTATTAAAACACACATCGATGAGCTCGCAAAGGATATTGAGTTTCAAGTTCTCGAAAAGACGCAGCACCGTTTTTCGACATTCAGTGTCATGAAGCAATGTTGCCTAGTTGTCTCAATTTTTGGTCTATGATCGTTATTTTGGATCTTCTTCAACTGAAAAAGAAATGTTGTTGGCAGACGTAGAAACATCGCAGAAGATGTGTTCAAAGTTGTCGTCACGTTTTTTGACAACAATGGTATGAAGTGGGAGAGGTTTGTGGGTGTCTACACTGATAGTGCCCCAGAAATGGTTGGACCTCGAAGTGGATATGTTGTCAGGATAAATCGGGAAAGTCCTAATGCTGTTGGGTCTCACTGCGCGATCCCCCGAGAGTTTTTGGCCTCCAGCACTTTATCTGCTGCAATGAAAGATAAGCTTGCAACAATCGTGCGAGCCATAAACTTCGCCAACGCAAGTGCTGTCAATACGAGATTGTTTGCCAGGACTTGGATTCCAGTCATGAGACTGCCATTTCATACATCTGTCCAGTGGTTATCAAAAAGTATTGCGTTAGCTCACATCGAGTGTATGAAATGAGAGATGAACTGAAGCTATTTCTTGAAGCTTGTGAGAAACAAGATCTTCTTCTGTCCTTCACATTAGAGGGGTTCCAGCTAGTGTTGACATATCTCGTGGATATTTTCGAAGCCCTTAAATAATTTAAATATGCTCTTGCAAGGCAAGAATACCAGCAGTATCAATGACCACGATGCCATCCATGCTTTCATGACGAAGCTGAGGCATCGCCGACTTCAAAAAGGAGGCATCATTTCCCAAACTAAATACTGCCCTTGTGAGAAACCAAATTGAACTGGAGGGTGAATTGAAATCAACGTGAAATTCACCTCCGACTTTTGAAACAAACATACGAACGCTATATCCCCAATTTGGGTGACACTGAACTTAAAGAATGGAAGATGACATAAAAATTATTTTGTTTCAAGGAGGACATTCTTTCAGACGATTTGTAGGAGGAATTCTTGGAGATGAAGTGTATCAATTCCACTGCAAAGGACAATTTCGAAGCAGTGCCATGAACTGATTTCAGAACGAAATATGTGCACATATATGAGTATGGGTAGTGTAGCTATATATTCACTTCCTCCGTTTGCATCCACTTAACTGTGTGAAAACTTTTTTTCTAAACTCGTTAATGTAAAGACAAAACCTAGAAACAAAATTGACTGTCGAATCTATTTGAGACATAGACGTAGTCCCAAATTTTTAGAATATCTGGTCATTTTGAGTTTTGACAAGCGGCGTCCAAAACAAAAAACAAAAATATTGTTGCTCACCTAAGTCAAACATTTTGCCCCCCCAAAAGTTTTGGGCTGGCTACGACTGTTTGAGATGTGTATTATATGTTGCAAAACCTCGAATTAAACTTTTGGTTTCCAAAAAATTCTACATCCTTGCTCTTTCTCATTGACAAAAGTTGATTGTAAACATATTTTCATTTTCTTTAATGCTTTTCAATTTTGCAATAACGTGGACGTTGAGCTTCGTTGGCATCTTCAAGGTGGGCGTGCCTCAAAAATTTAAGAACCCTTGGTTTACATTTAGAGTTTAGTTACTGCAAGTTAAACACTGGTCGAAAAAATGTCGATTTTCAGTTTACAAAATGCCAAGTTTCAGTGTAATATCACCAAGGCCATAGAGTCAGCAAAATTCTGAAAAGGAGAGATTTGAAAATGCAAAACTACGGTAAAATTATCAAAAAATTTCCCAGAAAACATCCAGCCACGACTGCAATATAAACTGTCAGATTAACTTGCTCAGATTTCATCGACGTTACAAGGAAGAAACGCGCGTTTGCATAGTAGTAGTTACTAGAAACTACTGGATTTTGCAGGCAATTCAGACCAAAATGGGCTTCAAACATCCAGTACCCATTTCACTAGTCTCTGATTACCTGAAATGAGGCAGATGGCCAGTTACTAAATTGTTGCTTCAGGCTCTGCGATAACGGCTGTGCACTCACTGGCTGGCTTGTGACTGTTGACGAAAATAGCCGGTAACTTGACTCCAGCGACAGACCTAGCAGCGTTGAGAAAAGAGATAAGCAGCACACGCTTTTTGCATTACCTGGTAACTACCGTTATACGGTTCTCAAAATGCAGGAAGTGTTTTCATGATCGGAGAATGGAAAAACAAATCTTAGGGAGAAAGTATGATCGCTTTTCTGCAAATACTTTCCGCAGCTTCGCGAAATTTGTGCGAAGCTTAAACGAGAGGCAGGGTCTGTTGTTTACATGTCACAAATCAAAACAAACGAGCCAGCGTGCCAAGCCTGGCTTTTAATGTACGAACTGAAGAATGTGACACCGGTGGATGCAACTCTAACGCCACCTGAAATGAGAATGTACGAAATCGTTTAAAACTGGACGACGAAGCTAATGTGATTGTGTGATGGAAACCTGAACTAATACATTTTCTTCTCGTTCGGATTTGCGAACCAGGACCGCAGATGTTTTACAGTAAAAGATTCGAATAGAACGTGTTAAAAACTCATTAACTTGCCGCCCGTGTTTTATCAGTTAAATGGTGACATTTACGGAAATCATATACGCAAATCGCGCAGAGGATTTTGAAAGCTTCAGTGCAATCCGTGAATCATTTCACACACGCCATTCACGATGAGCTTTTGCATTACGCCGTGGTTTCTCAGCCTTTTTCAAAACTCGGAGATCCAAGTTAGACATAAAAAACGTCGGAAACCTAGGCCCAAAGAGTGTAATTTTGCTAATTTTTGGAGAAACTCAAAAAGCGTTTGTTTTACTTCAATTTTAATAACAAAACTGAAATTAGCAATACTGTAAACTAAAAGTGGCCTTCATATCAATTATCAATATTCGGTAGAGTTAAATTATCAAAATTTCATTTTATTCCTTGTAAGTTCAAGCAAAATTTTCCATCAACACATGTTAACTCCATGCAAAAGCTGAAGATAAAAGCCATGCTATGAAAATACCAGAGCAACGGGATCTACGCACAGCCTATGCGACAGATATATTATTTCATATCTTAGTGTTTTGGCGACCAAGATAGTATCATCTTATTGCCATTACATTACTTGTTGACAATCACTGGACACGAAAATATACGAACCACATTTATTGTTTACGAACCAAACTCAATGTTTCACACTAAATACTAACCATTGTTTTGGGAAAAACCTGACTCAAAACTGATTTCCACTTTGGTGTGCCCAAGCACCCTCGTAAACACCCAGTATGCTGTTAACCTTAACGCCACAAGCATCTTCATATAGAACAAAAATACTTCATATATATAAGGTTAGGTGTAAATATCAAACCGATACAAGCAACTCTCTTTAGTGTAGATTTTACAAACATCGTGGATAAAAATGAAAAAGAAAGTTTCAAACAGGTAAATGGCAAAAACGGTTACCCACATAGAAAGTATGGAAGATCTTGCGCTTTTTATTTTGGGATCATTGAAAATAATTACAGCAAATCTTATCAGTGCGCAATGTATATGGAGCAGTCATTTTCAAACCCGAATTCGCGAACTCAGCTGAGTGCGGAAAGAGGTGTGAGTCGGCAGATTCCTGGCGCACAGAAGGCATTGGACGTAATTTTAACACCGAGACAGAAATGTTGGAAGGACGTCGTTATATATGGACTTTTCCACTCATTTCACTTTGATCATATAACCCGAGTCCGCGGCAACTTTACTGAAAGAAAAATTTGCCCGTGGCCTGGAAAGGTTGAGAACTGTCGGCATAGCAAGCTTATCGAATACTACGAGCATTTCCAAATGCTTTGAATTGTGCTTAACCACACGTCAAGTGCAACACTCAAGTTAATCATTCTGGAAGCTTCATTCCAATTTGAAATACAATTGTGCACAAAACATTTCAATTTTCAAAGAAGCTCGCGTCGAGCTTGTCGCGTAACGACGTCCATGACGCTACGCTGCGAACTCGCTTTTTCTGAGAAAAGGCAACCAGAGAAAATACTCAGTGGCTTTGAAACCTACTCCAATTTTGGGGCGAATATTAGACATTGGTTACCACTGTCAACTCAGCCATTACCGAAGTGACTAAAAAGAACTGGCAATGATGCAGTACTTTTTTCTGCAATCTGTTTGTTTTCTCAATTGGTTCAGAGGAAGCCGTTGCTGCACAATGTTCGACGCTGATCAGCAGCAGGGCTTCTTACACATATTTATCACAAACATGGTATTAATTTAGAGCTGCTACCTACGTTTTTTGCGCATACGCGCTAACCACGCTCCTATCTTAAATGATTTCACCTGTTTGCGTCTAACATTTATTAAATTTATGCAGAAACAGGTTCGGTCACAAACAAGGTACTGTGCAGCCACTGAAAAACCTACTAAGTTCCCACAAAAACTAACAACACTTAAGCTTTAATTTGCAGTCGTGAGCGTCCACTTTAACGTCGTTGATTCTTACTCCTGTCTGAATGATTGCAGCGAAAGCCACGAATGCGTAGTTTCACCGCACTGTACATGCTTTTGCGCACCAACCTATTATTTCAGAATAACTAAAATGAGTGCGATATTGAAAAGGATCGGTAATAGCTGCTTTTCTCGGATGAAAAATGTCAATGCACGTCAAAGCCAAGGTGTTAAAATTCTTATGAACTTAATCGGAGCGCCTGAGATGTTAATTGTAGTTTTTTTTGCAGGGAGGCAGGCGGCCAGCCATCAATCAACGATTTGCCAGAAAAAATTGACCAAAACTGTCTTATGAGGTAATTCAGTCGTGGGAAATCCACGAAATCCAGACTAATGTATTATAACCACCGCCAAACTGCTTCGCAAAGATTAGCACAACATTAATTGCAGTCAAAGAAAAAACTTACTACTTTTATTAGCGTAAGACCAGAAAATTTTGTAATTGCCAAGCCGTATTTGCGCATACTATGCTTTAATGCGAGAAAAAAACTCTTTCAGTGCTAAGTTTTTATGAAATTTCATTAGGGATCAACGAACTTACACAACACCATGGCATGGGATATGCCACGGCTTGATCCTGTCAGACCACGAATGCATCTTCATAGGAGTATTTCTCAAATTAGACATTCCTTATCTCGAATGCGTTCCTCAAAGCAAACAAACTATACAGCGATCAAACTAGCGATGACCGGGCACATGCGGATGAAAATCTTTGATAAGTGCCCGGCGAGAAATTCCATTCGCACCTAATGCTTTTGAAGGTAAACAGGCGTCAATGCGCGCGCTCTTGGAGAATGCAACAAGATCAATTCGGTATTTCGGCAAAATCCGCACGTGCTGTGCACACGAGACGGAAGTCGGTCACTTATGGCCAGCAGCATAAAAAATCTCAATGAAATGCCTGCAAATATGACTCAAGACGTGTTCACGTCAAATTACTTTTGCACACAAGTCAGGCGCAGAAGGTTTTATGCCAGTAGTTCCAGCATTGCTACCACAGCATCAAGAACGTGCCTAAACTCGAAAAGCTGAACTAAATGTTCAATCAATCACTGTCTAAAACCGAGACAGTCATGTTTGCGGTTTGGAGAAAAATTATTATATCATTACGAGGAAACAGATGTAGACTTTTTGTTGGACGAATTCAATGTTGATAATATAAGACATATACTTGTAGAAAGAAGTCAACGATTTGATGGGTATGTAAGCGTTTTCCTGTGCTGCTTTCCCCGCATGATGTGATTCACACAGCTGTCTGCAGCAGCAGGAAACATTGTCAAGTTTTATTTCAGCTTCATGACCAAACCGCAGAAAATAAATATGTAGTATTAATTAACCTTTTGAGTTACGTGGATAAAGTGTACATCTCAAGTTGAACAAAAGTCATGGTACAAAAAAGCTTATCAACAAGTTCTTAACATCTCGCCGCTTCACCCAACTGAATAAAATCTCACGTTGCAGCTCGAAGCTTTAACTTAGCTTCACTGCAGTGCATACCACGCTTTCCTTCAAGATAACAAAAGCATCCATTGCTATGAAAAGACAAGAGGGGAGTAGAACGACAGGTAGGCAATTTTTGACATTTCTACAACAATGCCCCACCAACCAGGGAGACAAAGTTTGTGTTTCAATTGTGTAAGAAATACGAGAATTATTTAGTGCTGTTTTCTTTACAAAATTGCAAAGGATGTGTAGCAATAGTTTGTAATCTAACTTCAGTCAGCTACGCTATTGCCTCGCAGAATGGAGGTTTAAATTTCCAAGAAGACTTCGTTTGTCTCGCTCTTTGTTTCAGGAGTCTCGAAGATACTCCACTTGAAAAGAAACTGTTGCAGTGACGCGATTGCATGTGGGAAGCTCAGCTTGTCTTCCAGAATGAAGCAAATAGGAACCCTTTGTTAAGCATTTGGTTTGATGTTGTGATGTTTGACTAGCGGGTACGAAGTCTTCAACTTATGATCAAACACGAGTTGAACAAAAAGGCGATGATGGAGAGAATAGAAAATCTCCGTCTGATGTAGATTAAATATTAAGTAGTCATGCATCAAGTTGACTATTGACATGAAGCACGTGAGGTTCCCATCATAACGTGGCAGTCATCACATCTGTTCGTCAATCGGCGCTTCTGTACTCCAAACTGGCTTAGCGCGGTTATATGTTATTACAATGTTAAGTCAAAGAAGACACTTGTTCAATGAGACTTGCACGCACATATTTGCTTGAACTAACTTATTAAGCACAGCATGAAAATTTTTGGCAAAGAACTCGGTCAAGGAAAATTTCTTATTTCATTTTTTGCAATTGTTTATTATCAATTATTTGCTTATTTCTGACATTTTTCGGCAATACAATTCACCGATTTTAGAAAAATTCGTGCCTGTGTTTCTTGTTCCATTCGCTACAGTTGTACTGCAACAGACCAAAGCTAACGTCTGCGTGGCGAAGGACATGTTGATTTTCAAATCTAGTCTACAAAACTGCTCCTGACTACTATCGCTTCTGTTGTTTGCCGCGAGCCGTATTTGCAGACTTTCGCAGATTGCACGGTTAATACAACAATATTTACAAAACTTTGACAACTTTTTGCTCTTCGTGACCTTTGAAACACTGCGAACCACGATTCAGGTGACGGCACGTTTGCGTTGTCGCCACATGAGCCGAATCTTCGTAAGCGATTCGACAGATCGCTTGAGCATTGGAAATGCAAAAGCTACTGGTACTGAAATGCCTTCGCAACTGAAATGCATCAATCTAAGAGATCGACGAGAGGAATAGTATTAAACCCCTGAGAAAATGCAATACTTTGAATCATTGTTTTCACAGCCGAAACACATTTACGTGCACGCTTCGTGATTTTCGTGTGGCTAAAGGTCAGTTGCACCATCGGTCCTGCTGTCATCATTCTGATCGTGTAAAGGTCTGTGCCACATTCCACGCGGTTATGATTTACGTGTCAGGCATTAACTGTTCCAAAATTACCAGCTAGTGGTTGCTGTTCGCTGAATAGAAGGCTCGAGCGAAGATTTCGTGTAAAGTTTTCCTGTCGCCTTGTCGTAATAATTTTTGTGCAAACAATGTATTTCATTTCTGGATAAAGTTGTAGCAACACAAAAATTTAAAAAAATCTACTTCTATAATTTACACAGCAAACTTTTTCAAAGTAAACTTGAAGAAATAACGAGGATCGACTTATTTCACGGCATCGTTTCAGCGCTTTTGACACAAATATCACATTCGGATGTCGCTGTTGATCAGAAAACTTCAAAATCCACAAGCTGCTGACCTCAATTGACCAGGCTTTCGCTATGGATTTAAGCGAAGATTAAGGCAAGCATCATCCGATTCTTTTTTCAGCATTTCATGCAAGCATCTGGCTCACGAACTGAATATGCAGCAAATGAGTCACGATGGAAAAAGATAAATAGATATGCTATGCAGACAAAATGCGGAGTCAGTCATTCTGCAGCAAAACGACGCTATCAAAGAATTATATAATGTTAGATAGGTATTTTACACATAATCAGATGACCTCCATGGTCTTTCAGCAATCCTATGTGACACAGTAACATTCTTTGTTTACACTGATCAGTTCTTCTGGCATTGTGCTTTCATTTATTCTAATTCCCACTGACAATTGGTTACTTCTTCTTATGATTTTTTTGTATTGTTTCTTGTGTTATTAGCTGATTTGTAAGAAACAATCAAATCAATCAGCTAGTCACGACAAAGATCTTCAAAATGAGGTACTTTACTGACTGTTTGAGCTTTTCACACTTTTTCCGCCTATTAAAAACACCCTTACAAACAAAACAGAGTCCTTCACTACAGATAAACAAATTGCACCACCACAGTTCGAAAAAGGACTTGTGCTGTAGAGCGAGAAGTTCTTATGGATTTATTTCTTCTGTATCTCGACAGCATATCAAGCTTACTTGTCATTTACACGCAAACAGGCTTTACCACAACGCATTAAGATGCGCGCAGTCGCTTGGCTGAAAACAGACCGGCAAAAATACAAGCAATGCACAAGCACAGGGACTCACATGAGCGCAGTAGATTTTATCATGACGCCAGAACTCACAGCATATTTGTAGAAATTCGTAGAAGAGGCTTTTTCAGCGAAGGATCGCGAAATTTAAGCGAAATTGAAGTGAAACGATTGGGCATCAGTCAATAACGACAATGTTTAGCATGTAATCCATACCGAAAACACGTCGCGTGTAGTGATTGAGAACCTAAACGAGGTGTCCCCCCATATTGAAGGGATGAAAAGTCCTGGTGGTCATAATGCTTGATCGGTTGCATTTCGTTTGTTAATATTATATACTTTCCATGACGCTGTGTAAGCATGTTAACGTACTGCAACAATTGCAGTTTATCTTGTTTTTCTCAAATCTCGATCAAATATTTAAAAAGAGTTTATCATGAAGTACGAAGTGACAATAACATAGAAAGAATGCACCATTCTACACGTTCTCCACGAAAAACTGAAAGCAACAGAATATTTTTTGCTTGTAGAAAAGCAACTTCATTTCAATATAACGAGCAATTCAAGAGATCGGTGCAATAGAGAGGTCAAAAGCATTGAAACTTATGAACACAAATTTTAGACAAATCGGAAAAATGGAAACGATTGGTTAATGTGAATTATATCGAAACACCGGTTTACAAAACCATACTCGAAAAAAATGTCAAAACAACGTCAAGTGTCAGAGACCAGTTCCGTCAATGTTATTACTTCTTTTAATGAAATGCCTTCAATGCCTTCTTACTGTACTGATATCTACGGGAAGTTTAATGTGTCTGCAGCATTTCCCAAAATTTGGTTTAGCATTTCTGAAAGAGGAATGATTATTCAGATAACTTTATGCAACTGAGGCACCGATCTGGAGATCATATTCATCGCATTCGCTGCAACACATGCGTGGCGAGTGGAGATAATTACATGGGTCTGGTGAAACTATATAAAGGCATTTGAAACTAAATTTATATTGCCTTGAACAGAACGACACAACTTTTTCCAACTTGAAGAAAACGTGCATGAAGAAGACTTGAACTTCTTGTATTCTATATAAGTGGATTGAATGCACAGAACCTGATCAACACATATCAAGTTCTTTTACCAATTTTATAAAAGCAGCTTTACTGACTACATACTATTGTCTTGGTCGTAGATACATGACGTACATTTTCAAGGTGTAGCAGTGTTTAGTAATAGGAAGCATTACTGAAACACTTCCTGGCATATCTGCTTTTTCCAAAAATGCTATCTGTGTGAACGACAAATTGAGCAATAGCGCAGATGAAAAAATAGTATTGGCATGTAAAATATCTCTTGCTACGGTGAAATTCGGCAACTGCCAGAAAAAGTTTGAAACAGCAAGCGAGAAAAAAATTTTTTTCTTAAACTTTTCCCTAATAACATTCTGCCGACATTTACATCCTGTGAATGAAGCTTCAAATTTGGGAAACAGTTGGTTTTTGAAGAAATATTTTAGTTTTACTTTCTGTCCTGGTGCCAAAGCATTAGCAATCCAGGAAGGGCTATGCATCGCAATTTCAAAAAATTATGTCCTTTTCAAGGCAGCAGGAAGCTGTTGCCATTAATCTAACCACAACTCTTTTTCGGCAATTTGTTTTCTTGAAATGTGATTTATCGCAGAAATATCCGACCAGCTGAATGACGTTTTTGGTCATACTTATTATTTTGTCCTGAGAACACAAGCTGGTGATTGACTTAATCCACAACTATTTGAAGTATTTCTAGCCTCGCCGCAAGGGTTTATTTTGCGGAAGGGCAAAGAAGTCTCCTTTGCGTTTCGAAAGCAGCCACATAAACAAAGACATTTGTTATTTCAAGGAGCAGGTAAGCCTCGAATCTTGACTATTTTTTGGCTTTGAAATTTAAGAAATGTAGAATGACATTAAGGGATGAAGCGCACTGCAGCGTTTTCAAGACAGTGACGGCAATAATGATTTCCGTGTGCTTTGGCGTGTGTATTCTCGTATGCCTTGACAACTCGAAACAACTTCGTCACTTAAACTTTACCCGCAGAGAGAATGGCAAAAAATTGGCAAATCTGTATTTATATTTCATGTTTCTAAATTAATATGTAAATATATATAAAGTTAAATGAAGACCATCTTTGGCTGCGACAAGTTGTGCTAACTTAAGGCAGTTCATAAGAATTTCCTATGAGAGGGAATTCGCAACCTATATTGAGCAGATAAGCTGTTGAGAACTTTTAATAACAGTGGCTAGACTCGAACTGTGTTTTCTATAAAACTGTAACATCATACCCCGTTTTAGTGCTCTCATTTTATCAGTCCACGGAAACTCTGCATGCCAAGCAATTTGGTGACGAACCTATGCTTGTGTCAGCCTTTCGCAGCCAAATCCACTGCGATCGCTGTAATGACTAATAACAGAATTGTTGCTGTAGAGCGGCACCAAAACTTCAATCGCAAGCATGTGGTCACGTGTTAGGTTGGAGACGACAAAACCTACAGCTGCTTTCCTTCTGCAAAAACAGGTCCATGATATTTCTGGGCAACAGCGTTCGAAAACCACGTTTCACAAAAATCTGTTGCGTTTGAAAACACACATTATAAGTTTCCTGCAAGTAGAATGGCTGTAGTGTGAATTTCGAAAGATAACTTTTAAACTTATGCATCTGTCAAACCGATGCATATAAACGTTTTCAAAAATGCTTCTCCGCGGTTGAAAATATCGCATTATTTTCTGCTCAACAAACACTATAGACAAAGTTCTCCCTGAGTTTATCCACAAACATGTAATCAAAGTCATTACGTTCATTTAATCTCTAAGAAAAACGTTTCACAACTCACTTCCTAAGATAACTGCGACATGGCAAATAGTAAATAACGTCTGTGTGGTGCATTATCACGTGAAGTGGTGGGCGCGAAAGTTTAGCCTTACAACAGTGGAATATTTTCTCTCCGCTACGTCACATTTCGCGGAATAATTATCCAATTTCTCTCGACGTTGCACGACAACACATCTGATGGGACGTTTCCCATCGACCAGAAATCAGCAGCAGGATACCGGTTCTCTTGGAACAGCACAAATTAGCGAATTTCTTTTGCAGTGTATTTAATTGTAGAAAAAGTGAAAACGAACATAGCCGCAAAAGCAAAACAGTGAAAAAGTAAAAGAAAAAACACAACTGCAAAGAACGTGGAAACAGCTTTACAGCTTATTTCGAACGCTTTTCATTGATCACTGGAGCTACTTCTCCGAAAACCCTTTTCAAAATTTGTCTTATGTTGTTGCGATCAGAAACATTCAGCGGCAAGGACTGCAACAACCACATTTAAAAATATAATGATGAAGGCCTATTTAGAAATCCGTCAGGGACTCTGAGAATTTGCGTGATGGTTCAGATGAGAGCGTCATGTGAAGGGTCACGACACGTTCCAGACATAGCCCCTCGACATATACACGCCAAGCATGCTTTTAACGCGCTAGCGATGTTGGATCCTTTCTCTGCAAACATGTAACTATGCACAACGATCCATTCGCAGGAGGAAAGTATGAACAAACATCTGACCAACGAAACTTATACCTGTGTTTAACAAAAGATTTATAGTCATTAAAATCCGGTTACATCTGTAATTATATCGTGAAACTTACTGAAGTCCTTCGAATTGAAATTGTTTTGCCAATCCCGTTGTTTCTAGTAACTCTTACAGCTACTAATTTATTTGACAGCACCAATATTAGGTTGTTATATTAGGAAGGTATCAAAGGTCAAGTTGTGACGGCAACCAGACGGCCAACACACAAAAGTCAGTTCAAAAAGCCAATTCCATCAAGAGGATCAGGTGGAAACAGGACCTCATCAAGACAAATCAACATGCAACACTGTGGCGTAGTTAACGAAAGTTTCTTGTTCGTTGCCATCGTGGCGATAGTTGCTATGGTGACAATTCAGCTGTGTCTGCTAACGTATAATAACACCCCATAAACCAGCAATCAACCAATCATACAAGTGATTATTTCATTCAAGTGCACCTTAGCTCTTGCGCCGCCTTGAAATCAACGAAATTTCTTGAGACGGAGTCTATTTCTGGCCAAGGTATGTTGGCATTTTAAGCACTGATTTGAATCTACCGGATGATATTTTAGCGAATTTTGTTGCTAACTTCGTTCGAAAACAAGCTTCTCGAAGCACTCAAGAATGCAAAGAATGGAACCCAGTGATGTTTCTTCGCAGCGAGGTAATACCGAGCCAGAGGTTTTTGATAAACGACCAGTAAAATGGTATTTCTTAAGATGAACACCATTCTGTCTGTGGGCACTTGGATCGAGCATAGTTGAGCAAAACTAGTGATTGGAAAAAATCTCTTTATAATCTATGCTGTTGTCAAAGATGTAGTGAGCATGGATGCCAGATAAAGGAAGCATCAAGCGAAGTACGTTTAACTTTTAACAAGACACACGAGGGCCTAGACCAGTGGGTTTTCAATCTGGGTCGCAGCCTCAGAGGGGTCGTGAACCCTTTTTGGAGGGGTCGCGAGTAGATATTTTATGTACATATTACATTTGTTTATCCGAGTTTTAGATGGGGGTCGTTGGGTTACAGTGGGTTGCTATAATGGGTCGAGGTACAAAAAGGTTGAAAACCACTGGCCTAGACGTACGGCGTGGTCAGTCTTATTTGCAAGCTGAGCGCTGACACAATTGAAAATAAAGTGCACGAGCGACAACAAGCTACACACGGCGTTCGTTGCACGGCCACAGAAGCAATGCTATAAATGTGAAGTGGTGTGCTGACCTGCGTTTGAACTTCCTCTACAGCTGCCCTTTATCTGCAGCGTAGCTACAGCAGATAAGTGGGGTGTAATACTTTCTGGGTGAGATATTTGCTATTCGCGTATAGGGCTCATGCAACAAACGACAAGCCCGAGACAAGCCAGACGAATCGAGAGCACGCTTATCACGACTCCAGCATCTAAGAAAGCCTGCAATTTTATTGCTGTAATGAGCAGTCGTGAGCCAGCTGTTTGCGAGCCACGTCTTTGTTGAACAAATTGCCGAATGACAGGTTGGCATGCTGTACTGTCGAGGTATCCTTCCAGATCATACTTCTAAAAAAAGTTGGTCGGCATATTTGTTCTCTTGAGCTCACGTGCGCGTCGCAGAACAACGCGAAGTTGCAAAGAGTTTTATAATGTTAAACCGAGCAATAAGAATATCGCTCTGTAGATCATGGTCGCTTTACGGCAGTCCAAGTCCAATGCTAGGTTCTTTTGGCACAGGGAATTATTTGGCAGTCTGCACAAAATCTAGAATTTCCAAGATCATGGTCTTGTTCAGTTTGCTGTAGTTTATATAATTTTTTTGTACACAAAATTCACAATGTGTAACTTGGCGATAGTTTCAGTGGATATGAGGAAACAAAAATTTTCAATGACACTTTTTAAGAGCAAAAGATTTAAAGAAATTTGCCCTACCGTCATCTTGTCCAACTTCATGCTTGCACATTTGTTGAGAAGGTTTAATCGCCTGCAAAACATACGTTGAAGGTTAATTATTTGAATTGCTCGAGTAAGGCCACACTGGAGTTTGGTTTCATTTTGGGATTTGTCATTGCGAGTCGGTTAAAGATCACGGGCTGATGTACAATCAACTATGATCTATGTCTTCAAACACAGGGGATGTTTTGAGTTTTTCAAAAAAGGAATTTGGAAAGCTGGATCATCGCCATCACTGGTTCAAAGCCAAAGTAAAATTTTTGATTTTACCCACTTTGTTTTTACTCATTTGAGCATCAACACAATTTCTTTGTCTTGTCATTCAATGTTTAATTAGTTGTGCCAACCATACAAATGAGAACACTGCAGTTTGTCATGATGTGTCGCACAGCACAAATATCTATAGAAATCTATGGCGAATCTCTTGCGAAATTTCGAGCAGCGGAGGCAATGCGGTGTTCTGTAGTTCTGTTGGTGCTGTTGGTAAATACTGACAAATGTCATTCATCTTTGCAACACATTTATACCGGCGTACCACATGGCCAGTATCGGTGTTGGACACATGACATGTCAAACCTTTTTCTCCTGTAATCCCTAAATGATGTTTTGTGCCATTTTGCTTGCTGATGAAACATGATTTGTTTTGTCATTTGGTGTTAAAAAGATGGAGTTTCACTTTCAGATTTCAAGTTTCATATGATTGTTTTATAATTGAAAAAACTGTGAAGACTTTCGCGGGAACACTTGGAATGTACGTAGTGCATGATTGGACTAAACACAGGAATTGTGCAAAAGGATTTCCCGAGGTTTGGTCTAAATTTTGAGGACAACCTTTGACCAAAGACAATGTTTGACCGCATGACATGACAACCTTTGACCAAAGCAGCGCGTTACAAATATGACCTCGGTACGAGCAGATATTTCGTTAGTCTTGGGTGTGGAGCAGAGATAATTTCATTGCAAGTATCATTTTTAATCTTAAGGTGTCAAATTTCAAAGACCGCAACAAACCCTGTGGCAATTTAGAATAAGCAAACACTTGGACACTTCAAATGCAGCTTGTTTCAACCAATTTTGCGACGCAAACAATTTGGTGATTGGCGCCACACAGACGTCTAAAATGCTTTATAAATATTTTCTGGATTCTAGCATTTAAAACAGAGGAAGGGAACCTGTGGCCTGCGGGCCAAATGCGGCCCGCACAAACATTTAATATGACCCGCATCACAATTTTCGTTACCCAAATTAGAACACAACATCGCGTCAAAACGAAACTGCATGACAAGCAGACATGTAGACAGTAAGTCCAGAGAGGCTCCCTCGCTCTTAGGCATAGTTTTCCCTCCTTATTTCCTTTGGAAGATAAAGGCAGAATTTTAAGACAAAGTTAGTTAATTTTGCTGCTTGCGGCCGCTAGGGATATTCCACAGTTCACCATTCATGCGGCTCGTGATAGTGCCTAGGTTCGATCCCCATACCTGACTTAAGACATTTTTTCCGGGAGTTTTACGAAGTGAAAGTTTTCGAATGTTGAGTAATATTTGATAATAATGTGCCAAGCAGGCGCGTAGTGACGTTGTAGCCAAGAATAAGTTTTATTTCTCGCAAGCAAGAGTTGTCAGAAAGGAATTTTTGCAATGGTCATGAAATGAAGCTTACATCAGTTATCAGTATTAGTTGGATACAGCAAGCTGGTGCGAAAAACGTTTTACGTTTTCACGTGTAGTTGGTGATTACAAAGGGTTAGATACAAATTTTTATTGCGTAATCACGAACTTCCGTAGTGAGCTTAAAACCTCAAGTAGATTTCAACCATGATATGAATTCCCAAACACTTACACTATTACTATACACGTTTGAATGAAAATGGGCAAATAGCAAACCACACTGCTTCGATCAACTTTGACTTGAAACTGAAGCAGGATAGGTTCCTTACTCAGTTTCGTTGATTTGCACTGAAGTTTTCATTGATTTGTACTTTGGCTTATACATCAAAAGATTGATTAACCTCAAAAATGTTGGCGCGACTTTTGGCAGTTGGTAGACAAATTTACCCCATTGCCCTTTCTGGCTACGTGCCTGAAACCAAGTATTGTAAGAAAATCGAGGACGCTTCAGATGTAATTTTGGAAGGTCAATCCAAGTGCTGTTACGTTGACGAGGTGATTTAGAATGCTGCTCGCAAATTTTCGTTAAGGTAGAGAACCCACTGTAAAAGAACATGACAATCTACATCACAACACTATTCAAAATAAAGGATCCTCACTTCAAAAGGTGGCAAGTCAGTGGGTTATCGAAAAAGTGAAACGCACCTTTTCTGTACGGAAATATTGTTTTGCTTAGACAGTTGTAAATGATTGGTCTACGATTCCTTTACTTTCTTGCGCACTCAGTTCCACCACACAGACTGTCAGGCCACAGCTTGGCTGGAGCACAAGTCGGGGCGGTTGATAACGAACGTCCAATCACAATCTTACCGTGAAGCAGTGAAATGAAAAACCGCAAGTTGATTTTCCAAACTTGCCTTAAGATTACGATGCAGATCGTTTATCTCTTGTTCTCCTTGTTCTCAATCGGTCAAACACGACTGGCAGTGCCACTTCACGTGTTACGTAACATAACAGAAGATGCGCATGACATGCTTAGTTTGAAATTAACTTCAGAATATGAAACTGTTGGCTTCTTACCAATGCCATAAATTGTTATTTAAGGATACGAAAATCCTGGCAATACTTGCATGTATAATTTAAACTTTTAAAAAATATTGTAAAACATGTTTTCATGCACATCTCCAAAAACATAGTGTATCTAAGATATGCTTTAATTTTTTCGGATAGTTCAAACGCTACTCTGCTTCTTGTAATTACGCAAAGGATAACAGTTGCAAATGCAGTTGAAGAACTACCACTGCGAAAGCTCTTTTAAGTGAAAACATGAACTGCACAACAGAATTTAGTTCAGGTGAAAGCATTGTCTGGAACATATGTGACTCGCCACCGGAAAACAGAAGTCACTTCTTACCGTAGCTTTGCTGCGGCAGTTTGAAAGAGGCGCAAGGCACACGTCATATCTCCGTTCAAGTGAAACTAGCAATAGTTTCGACAGATATACAATTTCTGATCCGAATCTAGCACAGACCTTGGAAGACGTTTAAAATGCTTTTCAATGAAACAAAAAAGCGTGTCAGCTTCCACTCAGCTTACAAAAAATTGCATACTGTGCTGGTATACCGCTACACATGAAGACCAACCATTAGCTTCTTAAAAAACGAAATCTTTTAACTTTGACTGGTTCTATTACTCTTGCAATTCAAATTACCAACTTGACTGCTTGTGGAGTATGCACAGCAGAGATATGTGTTTAAGTTGCCTTTTTCAAGTTTGCCAGTAATCTTCACCTGAACTGACTTAACATCACTGGAGCAACACACTGAAGAATGCAATAGTGTGCGCTTCGTTTTGCATTTTAGAAAAAATCGAAAAATCGATGGCGAGGTTGCAGCTGTCCCTTGGTAATATACGTCCGCATCGAACACCGGGTCCTTGTCTCTACGTAAGCTTCAGAGCAACCTTTCGGTGAAGCACGTTTTTCTGACAAGCAGTGAAATATTTGTAAGTCAAGCACGGTGCATCAAAACAGAACATTGAAGCCTACTCTGCATGCTAACAAAACCAGTAAAAGGGTGGTGCTCAATGACCCATCTAAGAAAATTGTAAACTGAGCAAGTGTTTGTTTAAGTGAGCATTAATATTTTAAGGTTGAGTTAGCAAAGTTCTGAATGAATTACAAACTTTGCGAATTATTACAATAAATGTAAAATATTATCAAAATACGAACAAAGTACACATTTCATTCAAATAGCTTCTTGTTTTCGTGCTTTTCCAATGTTTCGGAATGTTGCAAGTGCGCGAGAATGAGATTTCACTGCGCAACTGATCTGATGGTTCTGCACATTTGCGCAGTTGCTCATCTTAAAGAGAACATTGGTATAGTGCAGTGGTTCCCAAACTGGGGATAAATTACCCTGGGGGGTAATATGCGATTCTTCGGGGGGTAACACGGAACCAAAACCACAATGTTGTTCTGTATTATGAGCGATCATTGCGGAATTTGAAGATAATAATAAGAACATAATCGCCACCTTGATTTGGGTAACGGCTGGAAGAAGTTTGGGAACCACTGGTACAGTGCTTTCATGCGTCCGCGTGACAGTAGCTAAAATTAACCCAACTATAAACATGAAAGCGTGAGGCGCTTCGAGTGCTCCTAGAGCTGCACTGCACCCGCACTCCTCCTGAGAAGAAAGGAGGGTATGAAAATGAATGAATGTATCCACTATAAACTGGCAAAAATGCCGGGTTCGTAATAAACAAGGTACTCAATTCTTTCTTATATTAACTTGGTGGTTTTTGGGCAGGTTCAAATATCGGCTGATTGTGAAATGGAAAATGGTGTTTCATATCCAGTGTGGGAGCAAACAATTGTGATATTTTTTCACATTTTAGCATGTCTTCACATTTTTACACACTTCTACAAATAGGTTTCTCTATCAAACTTGGGCCTAAATATGATGATAAGCAGTAGGATTTGCAATGGTACGTTGTCAAAGGTGGTCAATATTGATTCTGCTTGAAATGGTGGCGCTGAGCTTTTTATGCTGTTCGAGTTTCAACAATCGCAAATTTTTTGTCTTAACGCCAAGCAAAAAGGATTTCATTGGAAAGTTACAACTTGGCAATCTCGTTTTCACGCAAAAAGAAATAGAAATCTCCATAGCAACGCACATGAAGAAACTTTTGTCGCTAAAAGCTGTGGTGACCGTATATGTGTACTTTTGCTACGAAAAGTCAAAGGAATGTGACCCTGTCTTCATGTCAAGCATCCAGCTTGGCCAAGATGACAAGATGAGCCAAGCTGGGTGTCCTGACCAGCGTACGTTACTGACAAGTGTGGCATGCACTGCTCAACGGCTTCAGGATCAAACAAGCTCAATCGATGGCAGTAACCGCGCGGTTGCCCGCTGTCTGAGTCATGCTCAGCAAAAGATAGACAGAAGCATAAGCGACAAGTCACGTGCTAATTCAAGGCACGGGCTTTGGCAGAAGCATGGAAAACCAATGAAAACCGGAAAACATTCTGCAGCGCAAATGTTCAATTATTCATGCGATCTCGAACAAGCGCAGGCCTGAAAACGTTGGCAACTTTCAGCCGGTTTCATTTTGCCAATTTGATGCAAGAGCAATGGAGTGTCCAGAACAGATCTTGATCTAACGTAATTGGTTCAGCATTTTCTGTTAAGCGCAACAGTTGCTTTCGTGTTTGCATCAAAACTAGTTTATCTAAGTTGAATGGGAATCGCGCCATTTCGAAAGACGTCAGTTGAACATCAATTGCAACTAAAAGATGAAAACAAATATTGCTGCATTTAAATACTTGATCTGATACCTCTACTTGCTTTTTTGCCTCTGAAAAAATTTCAGAACTACAAAAAGATATCCAAACAAAAACGTCCAAAACATTACATATACTAATTACGTGCCTGTGGAAGCGTGTAGAAGCAACTCAGAGCATGGGCCTGGGTTGCTGCTTTGCACTGCACTCTTACATACTCAAAATACCATTGCCCAAACTAACAAAAATTTTAGTTTTGATATAGTTTGTAGAAGCATCGGTGATTGCGTTTTAGCGAGGAGAGATCTCCCCACATAGACTTAACTTCTGGCATGCTGAAATAGACAGCACGGTTTTTTGAACGCCTTTGAAAAAAAGCTTAGCCTTATTTGTACATCATTGTTTGTTGGAAAAGCAACCTTGTTTTTTTCTGCTTTTTAAGATATGCGCCAATTCACAATTCACAATTCGATCGCATTTAGATGTGACAGAAAGAGAATTCTTGGTCATTTTTGTAATTAATTACAACTTTGACAAAAAGTTTCATTGCAAGGCCCCGACTGAGAACCGTTTCGGCGACTTGCTTGGTAAAAAACAGGTGTGTATGCGATTTACAATGCTTCCTTTGTGATACAACTGAAAAAACTCAAGATAAGTAAAGACATGCAAGAAAACTTGCGCATAATAATTTACAACACTCTTCAAGGATGAAGTTCTATTGCACACTGTCCACTAGTAATGAGCTCCTACCTGATCAGGGCTCCAATGTCGTCTTGGCTGAGAAAGTCATGATCGACCACAGCACTTTCAGTGTCCACAGGGAAGCTTCCGGCTGTGCAACAAAAGCACTTACGACAACAAATCACACGTTTTGCGCAAAACAAGCTTTGCAGAACGATGTAAGGTGCACAGACGAGTCTTGCTGCATTCACTATGGCTTTGAACAAGGCTGCTAGAAAGAAAATTATCTGTGTTGGACATAGACGGCACGTTTAGATGGTAAATTGCGCATGAATGGGGGAAAACAACAGATTTCAACTCAAACAAAATCCTGACCTTCATACAGTTGAGCGTATTGTGGAAATCCAGCTGCTCTCAGCCAAGCACAAGCGTCTTTTGCCCGACGTTCTGCAAAATACGTAAACATATTTCAATTCGCCAGCAATAACTCTTTCTGCTGAAAAATCGGTGTTTTCCGGCATTTCTCTCCTTACTCTCACCAAATAGGTCATTTCAAAACAAATATTAATTGGAGAAACACACTGACACTTATTCTGTATATTATACAATCGCCTTTTTGACAAAGCACTACGAATTGAATGAAGTGAAAAACGTGTGAGACAAACTCACAACACAAACCAAAACTTTCGGTCTAGCGCGGACATCTCACGCAAACAAGAAGCAGCACCGGTCGATCACACTGTTTACGTAAAAAAGTGGCAAAGTTTTTGTTGTTGATCCTCAAAGCTAACTAGCGGGAATTAACCGACCGCAAGTCGGTTACAGTAGAAACACAAACACACTTCTCATTGTTTTTCTTTTACAAGGAACAAAGCGAAAACGCGAATGTTCCACAACACAATTACACCAGTTAGGGTGGAAATCTATGAATCATTGCATGGGATACTGGAGCCGCTCTTTGATGATAAGCTTATCGTTGACCGATCGCAAAGGGGATTCGGCGGAGTGTGCAAATATGTACTGTGAAGTTTGGTTGACTAATGCGCAGAAAACGAAGAATAGAGAGCAAGTCCCGAAAGAAGATTGCTGGAATGCCTTTCGTCAAAATCGTATCGCCCAAACTCTGACGCAGTTGCTAGAGAACGTGCTCTCTTCCATCAACGATTCGGGATGACGTACAATTTCCGCAACGTGACTCCTACACCTGTCACGATTCGTGGAAGATGCACCGTACATGTAAAAACCGTTGCAAGACTTCGCATTCCCTTGGCCAGGTGCGAATGAAGAGCCCGGGTTGGGTTGTACCGTGTGGCGCCGGTAACGGCCATGGTTACCGACGAGCCATAGGTGACAAATCATAGACAAGCTGCTCAGTCGACGGTATCTGAAGCGATTGCAGTACTTTTCGATGTGATCGCAAATGCGTTTCATTTGTTGTTTTTAGAGATGTAAATTAGGCGTCGCGAGGGGAGCGGAGATAGGATAGAAACCTTCAAAAGAACTCACAGTTTTTGAGAACTCTTTTTGACTTTCAAGCATATTCTGATGACACACTATTTGTTTATAAAAGCTGCGTGGCTTGGTGATACAAAGTAGTTTAAGAAACTATTTGCTATGAACATATGCAAGAAAAAACACTGCTCGACCACTTTAAGCTGCGGTGTTTTGGTTCGCATAGCTCTTGCCCGAAAGTCAATCTTAAATTTCTGGAAACACTTTTGTAATAAACAACAAATACAAAAAGATATCGTTGCTCGTATGTGGCTAGTATTCTAAGGTGCACATTGTTGGCTGTTATAGAATAGATTGTTTGAAGGAGATGGCGCCGTAAACGACTTTCAATGACGACTTGCCGAAAACATGCGTTGGCGTGCGTATTTTGCGTCACTGAGTGTATACGCCTCATATTGGCGCCAAGGAAAAAATAGAAATTTGCACCTGATCTCGGGCACTTCTTCCACACGACGGTCTATTCTCGTACGTCGCGACACACCATCACCGAAGTTTATTGTACAAGAAGCTGTCGGAGAGGGAACCAAAACGTACCACGTTTACCGAGTAAGAGCATCGCGTCGGTTTAATTGAAATATGCGCCTCCTGAGTGCAAAAAAGGCCACACAGCTTTGATCAAGTGGGTTGAAATGAAGTAAACCTCACTTTTAGCATGTAAACTTTTTCCGTAACCAAGTTTTTCTGTTTTTCCGTAACGATTCAGCAATCGGGAAGCTGTAACTTTTCTGCTTATAGAAGAATTTACGACATGCATCACTCACTCTTTCAAACTGTCTCTTCAAAAGTATAGTTACAAACGGGGTCTTTGCCTCATTTCTCATATCCATGAAGTAACTAAACACATCTTTCCGAAAAATCGTTTTTAAAAAACACGGCCTTTTTTCATTTATGCCTGCACACCATTAAATTCTAAGATTCTGATATTTCAAAAACGTTCTGTGCTGATGAAGATTACTGGAGTTACTGGGTGAAAAGGTACATCAATCCCTAGCAATACTAGGGGTTTGTGGAACTTCGACAACAAACGGCCAGCTGCAAACATCTTCCAGCGCCTTCTCGCTGAAGTATTGACGAGCTTTACATGATACAACGGTTTTCTGAGATTCTTATTTTCACTGCAATCCAATATTTCATCAACTTTGTTCTTGGTGCAACATTTTTGCAGGTGGGGTCGTTTTACGTTGAATAAAAGGAAGACACTTTTTTCTGCAAGCAGCAAAAAATACAAAAATTGCAAAATTTAAACTACAGTACATGTTGGTCAACATGATTCATTTTCAAAACAGTGTGTTAAAGCGTTTGTTTCAGACTCATCTTCTTTTGTGAAGGGACAACCCATAAACTCTTATTGAATGCTTTCAATGGGGCGCAGTATTTCTGTTGAATTTGGATGAATTGGGAGTATGGAGTAAAAGCTTGTGTTCTTAGGAAACGCATTATGTTCAGTTTCAAGCGTTTAGACCAGTGGTTCCCAAAGAGGGCGGTAACGCCCCCTTGGGGGCGGTGAGAACCTCTAAGGGGACGGTGAAACAGAAATGGGCGGTTGGGTGGCAATAGGAGACGCAGTCAATAATTACATTTCTGTTGCCTTACTAACTTTGAGTGACCAAATGTCATAAAAAACAGTATGATCAGCTAACATGTATGCATGTCGTTTCTAAACACAAACTTAGCATTTTATTAAATAAGTTTTGTAGTGAAATGCACGAAAAAGTTGTGTTGATATGTGTGCTAGGCATGGTAGGGGGGGCGATAGAAATTTGTTTGTCAGAAAAGGGGGCGCTAGCCAAAAAAGTTTGGGAAAAACTGGTTTAGACTGTTGTCAAACGCAAATGTTATGTTCACATGGCGCTTGGCTTTCGTGCATCGTAAGCTAAGAAATGTCAACAGACGTATTCCCGTGCCAGAGGCATGTTTACGGTGACATCAGTTGACTGCGCTGCGACCAGAATAATCTGCACAAAAACTCATGCCATTTTTAAACCTAACCACAAGGTATCTTCGATTTATTGAGACGGTACACGTTTGATCAAGATACACTGCGCTGAATTTGATTACAGGCATCAATATTGATTTCGACACTTCAAGGCTTTTGTTTCTAATCTAAAAGTGTCTTAGGTGGACACCATAGTAGTGAAAATAAGAATGATCTCAATTAATAGCGAAATAACCCGATAACTCGGGAAATGTGTAAACTACAGTGTTACGTATTACTTTGAAATGCTAACCATCGTTTTCATGGTGCATCATCTTTGTGCTTTATCTGCTTAATAGTTGAGAGGCTTGTATGATGCTGAGTTAAAAAAGTAAGCAGGCACACCAGAAAAGAGATACCTGCGAATTTGGAAGAAACGGCTTTTTAGTCGCGGCCGGATGAGCAACAAGTAAACCTGCGCCAAACCATCTGGAAATCTTTTACGCCAGCTTTGCACACGTGCTAGGTAGTCATCTTACAAAGCTGGATCTTCGAACAGCATTTAAAAAGTATCTATTCATTTCCGTTGCATACCATAAATATATGGTTGAAAATCATGTGAGCGCAAGATTATAGGACAATGAACAGTTTTAGAAATAAATCTAAGTAGTTGATCCCGACACTGACTAGCGTTGTTTGAAGAGGGTCTCTTTGGTGAGATATACACAAAGTCACATCAAGGTAACAGACCGGCAAGAAATATCAGTCAATCTTTTCTTAATTCAGGTTTGCTTAGAAAGGAACTTTTTTAAAAATACAGTTGGAGTTTTTTTTAGAACATGCAATCCTATTATTTACCGAATAAAATTCATATCCCGAAACATTTTTTTCAACAATGTGATTACTAATCCATCCAATGGTCAATAAAAATATGCTGTGCTATAAAGGTCTGTTAACTAATTTAAGGATGCATTTTTGCGGTGTTAAAAATTCAACTAACATGCGGTCAGAATGTGAAGCTCAGATAATTTGGCCAACTCTACTTTCGCCTAGCATTCAGTTACAGTTACTCGTACGACCAAGGCTGTTTCATTTCATCTTCGGAAAGAAAACTTTTGAGCTGCACTTTGCTCTACACATTTAAATTCGAATTGAATAGCTCTTGGGCGCCCCACGTGAGCAAAGCAAAAAGCGTTCAAAATCTCTAGAGCATTTGATCCTTAGTTAAACTTGCTTGTATTTTTCATCATAAGGTAATTTTGAATTTTTTTACGACCTGCCGTGATATTCCACGATTTATGCGGCCAGTGATAGCAAAAAGGTTATCCACTCCTGCTCTACAGAGCAACGCCACTTAAACGTTGGTGCACATAACGCTAACCTTGATCTCCAGAAAGCTAGTTGTTCAGCTACCCGTCAAGAATAAGTTTAAGCTGTAAATGCGCATTTGCATTACCACCATGAAAAAGTGCTGCAACTGCAAACCTTTAACAGCTTTATTACATTTAAAAGTGGTCTACGCGTTATGCACAAATCACATACATTTACCGTTCGACAAAGAGAGCACAGGTAAACTGGGTGCCAGCACACGATATGACGATCAATGAATCTTAGTCTACTTTATGTCTTGAAACACAAATTCAAAAAATGCTGTGGACGGCATGTGAAAAGCGGGCTTAACGTCCGGCCACATAAAGAAATTTATTCCCATAGAGTTACTTGGCCGCTCAGACTCTCGACTGAAAAATGAGCTCTACAGAGTAAAACTGTCACCACTCAATACTACTAATGAACACTGCAAAACTGTCGATCAAAACGGTGAATCACGTTGGCTGCATTGAAAACAGTCATAAAAACTGCGGCGTATTAATAATTTTATTGGGTGATGTTGAAAGAACTCCTGCATTACACAGCGGACGTAGAAGAGGAGCATCGTCTGTTCAAAGCAGCTGCAGCTTCATCAGTTTCTCGGGTAAGTAGTTATCAAGGCCTGGCTTCCGAACAGAGCTCAACCTTCTTTGGATCCTCGATACTCCGAGTCACGAAAGTTCGCAGCTCAAGTGGTAAAAACGTCCAAACTGCAGTCACAGGAGTATTTCCGACATAAGCTCGATTCCAATTAGCGACAAGCAAACAAAATATTCTGGCAAACCGACAGGCGTCTACGCAGATAAAAATCGAATGCTGCTAGATCCATCAAAAAAAACAAAACTATGTCTTACTCAGGAAGGAGGGAAAAATCTTTCGCAGATGGAGACAGTATTTCAAAAGTCTTTTGAACCCATCTGTATCATACCATCAGACAAGCAGGAGGTACAGTCGGGGGAGGAAAATACCATCACTGCGACCGAAATCTTCCCAGCTGTTAAAACACTGAAAGCTGGAAAGGCTGCGGGTTGTGATCAAATCCAACCTAGAATGCCAGAAATGCCAGGCACGGCGTTCCTGAAGGGCACTGAGAGATTGGCAAATTGCGGTGATCATCCCATACACAAGAAGGGGGACAGAAGCAATGCAACAACTACCAACAACAGCCTCTCGATAGGAAAAGCGGTTGTGAAAATGAATGAACGAAATCTCTGAAGTTGACTGACGAGTCTATTAGTGAGGGAAACTGCGGTGGTACAACAAATGAAAGCCATAAAGAAACTCTGCTGACAAGGATTAACCACTTAAATGTCCTAACCGCTTTCTATGGCCAACTCGGCACAAAAAAATCGATGGAAGTTTCCAAAACACGAGGTTAAAGTAGCGAAAAATGCACTTTTAAAGATTGTTGTTTTGCATAAAGACTGTTGTCATACGGGGATAGTAGTTTTTTTGCCACCTCCCCTGTAAGATCTTGCAGCGCCAATACCATCAAAGGGCTGTGTTTCAATAGTCTTCGAAACTACTGTAATTGCGAATCGCTATTGCGCCATCACTGCAAACCGTGCATCCGAAAACTTCATTTCATTGTGAATTATTGAAATATTACATTTCATGGAAGTTTTACCACACTGCTGGAAACATAGCTGCTCGGTAGAAACGCAGCAAGTGAGGTAAATAACCCGCAAAACATTCCGTTGCGTTTAATGGCTGACTTTAATAAACAACACGTCACCATCTATTTGTCAAAATGTTGCAAGATGTGATGAACGAGCAAGTCACGACAGGAAATCACTGTGCGTGTTACGCACGCACGTGGTGAGACTTCAGCCAGTGCCCCATACTTGTTTAAGATTCGTTGCGTAATAGCACAGTGTTATGCGCGCACAATCGAAACTTGTCATTCGTATCTTGAAAGCATTGAAGCAACGGAAGTTTTGATTCATCACTGAAAAGCAGTTGAGACAAAACCGAGCATTGAAAGAAAACATTTTTCAAGTGCTCAGACTGTGTGATGCATTTCAAGTGGATGGCAATGAGTTACATTGATACTGCGAGCAACACTCTGCACAAATTGTCCTTGCCGCATGTCCAGTCCTACAATACATTCTTTGCCTGGACCGATGGTGTTTTTACGTCCACATTACTTGCGTACAAAGCTTATAAAACCAACGTGAGGTAGATCTCAAGAACTAAATTTCCAGCAGGAAAAGGGATATTTGACAAGAAAACTACGACTTGCTGCTGTTACAAAGAAAGAATAAAATTTATTGAAACATCTTTGAGAACTAAACACGCGTAAGTGACGTGATTCAAAACTGCTGCAGGAGAAGCCATTGAACGCCTAAGAACAGATATCACGTGTGCTGACTGCACGATCGAAACGTAATTGACACCACGCGGTTAACAAACAGAAGGGTTTTTCACCTCACCATGTTTGGAAATGACAAGGGCTTTGGCCAAATTTCAACAAAATAACTTGCGTGAAACATTGCGCGAAAGCGCAAGAGATTAAAAAGAGCAAAATCTTGGTTTGAGTGAAGCAAATCCGTGTGGTGACTGGCAAGAAGTTGGACGTGCACAGAGTAAACACTGAAACAACGCAAAGAACGAGAGATAGCAGAGCAAAATATTTGAGAACAACGAAACACCGATCTATCAGTCAATGCGGTGATCATTGTTAATGCCTAGCTAGATTCTAAAAATCTTAATATCACTAAAGATGAATATAGTTTCTTTTATTAAATTATTTTTGCAAGCGACATTTGATGAAAAGTTGCTGTGATATGTGAATAGTAAAAATATTTACTTGTTTCATTTTTGCTATTCACAGAATTGGAACTAAGTTGAGTTGAAAATCCTCTTTGGCCAAGACCTTCTGACAGCGGCGTCAACACTCTCCATATGTTTTTAGGTGCATCCTCCCACCAGTAAAAATTCGATAAACAGAATTAACAAACATTCGTGGCAGACAATGCATTCATTCATTCATTTCAACACCCGCTTTTCCTTTCGGGAGAGTCATGGGGCAGCAGCCCTAAGAGGAATGGAAACACCACAACAGTTTTCAGCAGCCTCACAGTTCTGCTGGCTCCATACCAAGACGGGACCAAACAAGTCGTACGACGTAGATGAAATTACTCCACCTGGTCTTTGGTCAATCTCTGGGCAGTTTTCCCGAGGGTTTAGCCAAGAGCACTACCTTGTCAATATTTCTTGGGCATTCTGGCCACCTGACCGATCTATCGCAGTTGTGATCTTTGTATTCGCAGAAGTGGCTCGACATTCAGGGTTTTACGAATTTTACAGATGCGCACTTGGTCGATAAGTGTCATGCGGTGAACTCGTCGCAAAAACCCCATCTCTGCTACTTGTACTTGAGATAGCATTGTTTCGGTCATTGCCCAAGATTCATGACGATAGGTGAGGATCAGAACAAAAACCGATATAAAAACTGACAACTTTGCAGCATTTGAAAGTTCCCGTTGTGTGACCACGGAACGATAAAGCTCGCACACAACTACGTTTGCTTTATCAATCCATGAATCAATCTCCTTATGTTCTACCTTCGGTCACTCGTGTACACCACCACAAGGTACTTGAACTTCTCGACCTATTGCAGTGTAATGCCACTTAGCGTGCACTGCCTTGGGTTTGTGGAGAGACATAATACCTCGGTCTTTTTGGTGCTAATTTTCAATCCAGCTCGATCGCACGTGCCTAATAACCGATCAAGTGCTTGTTGAAAATCATGTTCAGATGATGCAAGCAGTACCAAATTGTTCGCAAAGAGCAAACGGTTGATCCTGCAGCTCCCAATAGTGACTCTCTCGTCAACTCGGCTGTGACTATCCATCCAATTCATACATACTATGAAGATGCGTGGCAGACAAACGAATGCGAAAAGAGAATTTTGATCAAAAATTAGAGATATTTTGCTATAGTCTGCCTAAGACTGCACAGCACATGATGAATGAAACTCAGTAGTCTATATTATTATTCATTGCCGAACCTTCGCAACTCTTTAGTTTTGTGCATTAAGTATTTACGTTTTTCTCTTTTTTCTTTACTTGTGTAACTTGCTTTTGTGTTATACTGATGTGATAAACAAATATATCCATGTGGTTTAGGACAATTAAAAGTTGTGATAATTAAGTACAGCATTCGACCATTGTCAAAAGTCTTATCGTACTAGTTTTTGTGAGAAAAAGTTAAAGAACTTGTAAATAAATGGAATTGTATAGAATTTGGAATGAAGCAAATGCGGCCTATAATAATATATTTGAAATCGTGAAAAAACTAGGCCTAACTATCAGAAAAGAGAAAAGTCAGAGCGTTATTAAAACAAATGTGCGTGGTTCAAAGAAAACGCGCCGCAAGGTCTGAACAACAGGTAGTGGCATCAAGTGCCTCTGGCCATCACCGAAAGATAACTCAGTATTTGTTTACTTATGTCAAGAGAAAGAACCGCTCTCTGCGCATAAGCACGCCACATGACGCGGTTTACGCAGACTCGCTTAGTACGCCTAATGTTGCAAAATAAATGTTCCGAAATAGTCTTGGTTTAGTGGAAGAACCGGTATGAATATTGGCTGTGCGATGATGTGACCTATAATGCTTGTCTAATTTCGCGACAGATCTGCGTCGAAGAGTGCCGGCAAAGCAGGTCGATGATTAACCAAAAAAATATTTTAATTACCATGAACAGCAATCCACATTTTCTGATTTGAGAAGGTGGGTTTACGTTTCAACAAGAATACGTGATCATAAAAAACAGGACGCGCCAGTGATAAAAGAACATGTAGTCAAAACTTTTACTTGATGAATTCGGCGAGGAAAAGAACGTTGCACTGCAAAACGTTTCAGCCAACTACCGATTTTTCTTATAAAAACTGCTTTGCTTGACCACCATTCTTGCACTTAGCTAATTGACCAAAGCGTTCATTGCCCTGTGAGATAATAGCATCTGCACTGTGTCATCTATGAAAGAAATAACAAGGAGATTGATACAAGCAATTGCAAGCAGTGTGTCAAAGTTTATAGAATGCAGTAAAAAGTTTCAAAATAAAGAGTTTGTCAAAAATCGGGTCTGATCAAAATCTCGTGCATTTGCTTGGCGTCGCTTGAAAATCAGTTAAACACAAAAAAATCTTTTGTTACTTCGGCACAAACTCTTTTTTCAAAAAATTTGAAAACTCAGCAAACAATTGTATAGATAAGATCTGTACCAAGCAGTGAAGAGAAATCGACCTGGATTCCTGTCTAAGAAGCAAATGAGACGTTTAGCTGTTGATGTTATTATGAAATCGGTATTTCCAGCAGCATCATGCGAATCGTTTGGGTGAACTTGACTGGTTGTTATATACGCGCTGCAAGCACGCACAGATGTTGAGACGAAGCGAAACACTGAACAAAGTTTGTTTGCACTGTTCATCCTGGCTAAAAAAAGAAAAAAAATCCGTCATCGCCAAGCATGACTAAACCTAAAATAAGCTTCATCGCGGCGTTCGCTGAATGTAAACAACGAACAACTGAACGTCAACAAATATTTGAGATTTTTAAATCACCAGGAAATCCATGACTTGAGTTTGGTGGTACTACGCTTGATTTATCTGTAGGCGACATATATAATCACTGACGTTCGGTTAAGAAAAGTAAAACTGGTCCGCTTCAAATTCATCCCGATATACAGTGAAAACAATTTAATGACTATAGGGTAAGTTTGATAATCCGAGAGACGAATGATATCCTCCAACCACATCATGATTACAATCAACGAAGCTGACGAAGACTGCGTCAATATCGGCAAGGTGTAATTTCACACATACTTGTGCAGTTCGTGTCTGCACGCGATGCTTGTGGTCAGGCTCGCACCACATATTGCGATGCTATTGCGCATGTGAGGATCCTGAAGAGTTTTTGAATTTTACTTGACGACAAAACAACGTTTGCATTGCGATTTTCTGCACTTCACTGTAATGAGTTTCCTTTAACAAGGTTTTTAGGAACCTTTTGAACATTTTCATTTTCCAACAAAAAACGTAAATGCACTTCGCGAAAAACAAACGATTGTCAACAATAAGAGCCGCACATAAGTTACGCCTTGTGGCTTTCCGTAAGCGTCCACCACAGCAAAGCAGTCATCCTGCGCTTATTGATTAAAACAGGTCTGCTTTAAAAGACTTTAACTAATCCAGTGGTTTCGAATTGTTTAAGTGGCCCGCAGCCTATCCAGAGGAAAAAATAAATTTCGTACCCCTACAGTAGCAATAGATAGTCTTTCATGCATAAACATCGTAATGAACACTCGCAACAACCGCCGGTTTTTGCATTGAACGCGCAAACGTTTCGGTGGATATGAATGAAAATAAAGGCAGATGAACTGAACCCACATTCACTTTTTTGCACGTAACCCTTTTAGTAGCTTGGTGCAAAGCTAACAATAATATGTCAACGAAGTTCGTCTCCTCAAAAGTCTCTTCTCTCACCCACAATTGAGAACCGCTAGGTTAAATGCTGCAGGGAAAAACAGCGACAGGTAAGGAGTACGGGGTTAGATGGTGCCCGGGACAAGAAACAAGTTTGTCGCCCCCGGGAGCAAACGTACTGCATTGAAGAAAGTACTTGCGACATTATTGGGACTTTACGGCGCCCGCAGTGATTCTGCGCCCCGGGACATTGTGACCCCTTCCTCCCTCGGTGCGCCCCTGGCGACAGGTTATGCTGACCAAATCAACAACAACAGGGGGTCACCGAAAAGGTAAAAATGAGTTTGCGTGGGTTTCCGTGGTTTCAGTGTGAGTTGCGCAGGTTGTGACTTATGGCCATTCATCTGTACGTCTACAGGTTTTCGTAGCAAAAGTACGCTAACAACCAAGCCATACAAAGCATGAATGCGATCAGATAACTACAATCATTTATAATCGATGATGTTCCAGTTCTTCCGACGAAGTCGCACATAGATGCAGGTTATGTCAATATCTACAAATGCTTCTGAGTTAATGCAAACTTTTTGGGAATTTATTGATGATGAACTAAGATATTGAATTTATGGAACTCGTGATTCATATTAACTCGAGACCTAACAAAGCAAATAAAGCAATTTGTTGACAACTTTGTTTTGGAGTGTCATACTAAGTAAATTAAGTGGGTCATTTTGCTGACTTCAGAGGTGAAAGCATTTCAACAGAACATTACTTCAGTGCATCCTCAGAAAAGCTTTTGCAATAAGTAGTTCATTCATATATATATATACCTAATCACGTGTTGCTCCAAACAGAGTCGGTTTTACGTCTTATTGACCAATTTTATGAAATTGGGCCCGCCTACACCTCAAGAAGTCCCGGCGCCAGCGGCGATAGAGTTACCGTTTGAGACCTTTTCTGTATTCTAAGAGGAACAAACCACTGAAAATGTGAAATGAAGAATTAGAAATTCTTATTTCTCACAATATTAATTTATTAGGCGTATCATATTAATAGAAAATTGTCTTCATGTCATTTCTACTATCAACCGAAAGGTTAAACCTTTCAAGAAAAATGGTACCAAGAGATGGAGTTCGTCTGTGTTTAGATTACTCTGCGATGAAAATACGTTTACTCTCATTTTTTAAACTTTCTTGTATATTGTTGCAAAGACTAGGTTTTCTTCACGTGAGTATCATTGCTCTTGGGATATATCATGTTTTATTACGTATTTAAAGGTTATATTGTGCTGTACGAAGAGAAATTTACAAAACATGAGTGTATAAAGGAAAGTGAGCTGATTAGCTGCATAAATAGCATATGACATTGTGAATATTGCGCATTTCTGAAGACGAAATAATGGTTGGTGAGCGATCAGTTTGGTTTAGAACATACCGATAAAAGTTTCATGGATATTTATGGACATCTGGTGCATGATAACGATAAAACAATGTTTGAGAGTGTTTGGGATATCACAGAAAAAAACTACAGAAAAACAGTACGAAACCAGCTATATGGAAATGGAAATACGTCCAGCCTGCGACCAGCTCTCATGACTGTAAACAATGCATCCAAATGGCTTGTGACACCATAGTAAAGCAGAGCAGTGATGGAGAGGTAGCTACGGAAACAACTAAAAGTATTGACGCTATTTGTTGGCTGAAGAATTTGAAACTCTGAAAACCTTTTTTCACAACATTAGCGTTAAGCTTCATGTTCTGTTTGAAAACCTGGAAGTAAACAACCGCTTTGCATAATTTCCTCATGTTTTTATTTTGAGGATTTACCTAAAAACCCTTTAACAGTCACATCAGGTGAAAGAAGTTTTTCAAAATTAAAATTGATAAAAGCATACCTACGGTCAACAACTTCAAATCAAACTAGAGATAAAAAATTCCCAATGCTATTCACACAAAATAACATTGCTAAAACCATTGACCTGGAAAAAGTTTGAGAGACCTTGCAGATGAAAAAGTCAGAAACATCTTTTCTTTAAACTTGTCGTGTGCACAAGCAGTATGTCTGCAATTGCCTTACTTTGTATTTTAATAAAGAAAACAATTATCATATCTTTCAAATATTAGTATGTCAAGCATTTAATGTTCTTTACGGTTAAAGATGAGCATACTACACGAAATATAAACATACATAAATTTTACTTTTGTAGGGTAGGAAATTCGCCATCAGTTTTCTAATTGGACCCAGCAATTCCTAGCATCGGCCCTCTCTGCAATCGAGCTTTGATTAAACCAAACACCTACTAAACGAACAATTTCTTGCTTTGCGCATCACATTATCCCATAGATTGTAGGTTTTCAGTACAAGTTCGTAAATTAGCAGTTTTTCCTCAATTACGTTTCGCTGAAGAAATCCTCACCGCTGCGGTTTTACATGTTTGTTAAGGTTAAGAACGTCAGAGTTCCTTTTGGATAGAAGATAGGATTTGCAAGTCAGTGTTTGTTACATTTAGAGTAAATTAACAGAAAAAACAAATCTACATTACTTACGAAGGTCTGGCTGATTTTCAAGAAGTTTCTTGAGGAATAAATCCCATGACATGCGAAACGAATCACCCCAAGGTGTTCGCGGTTTTCTTTGATGATCACCAAGTAAAACAGCGCTGTGTACTAATCTCCTCTTATTAGCTCCTTTCCATAAGTCCTTTTTCTTATAGTGGGCAACTTCGTTGGCAGAAAGCAATGGTGATAGGCTTTCTGCTGACGGAGTTCTCATCATGTCTTTCTGCAACGACTGCAAATCATCCTCACTTGCTGAAAAATTTAAAGTTCGTAATTTGTTGTCCCACACATGTTTCTCTGCAACTAGGTTCAAACTTCCCACATCGCAAGATACCGGTCGCCTGCTGGTTTTCGAAGGCCTGTGACGCAGTTTCACCTCAGTGGGCAAGGCGCCAAAGACATCGGAAGAGGAGTTAGACAGATGCTTGACAGATTCAAGAGGTGCCAGTTCATCTCCCAGAGTTGGCCTCTGGATTCGAAATGATGCAGGTCGAGTGGGAAGTTTGGTGACACCCTTTTGCAATTGAGGTGATAAACTCAAACTCTTAGCAAGAGGCGCGCCTGGCATAGTTCGTCTCTTAGCTGTTGCTGGCCAGTTAGAAACCGTCATTCAAACAGCGTATAGCTTTGATGTTAATCAATATTCACGTTTCTTCAGAACGACCCCGCTTTCAACAGTAAAATTTGCCGTTGGATGTTTACATAAAGCTTAGCCTTAATACGCTAGTTGCACTAAAAACAATAAGACTAAAAACAGATCTGTAAACAGAACATCACTGCAAAACAGCATACCAGCGTCGGTTATGACACCCTAACATCTTTCGCAAGAACACTGCAGTATTGCAAATAAATGAACACTGATCCAAGCTACGCCCAACTTCTATTAACAATAGAAACAAGTTCTGCGGTTTGTCATACTGCTCGACTTTTCTCACTTTCTTGCTGCTTCGCCCACAAGTCCATGTCCACAAAAATTACTCACGCGCTGTTAAAATAACAAATCTGCGATACTGTAGGACCAGGACGCACGTCTACAGCTTTGATTACAAACTAGTCTTCCTGACTGTCTGTGCAGGCATCAGCAAGTTACGTCATCGTTGCACACAAAGGTTCTCTGCTTCCTTAGACCAGCTTGCGGAAATTATAAATCAAGCAGCGCTGCGCAGGCAGCCAGCTTACAAAAAATACACTTCGCCATAGTCAAAAATATTTGCTACGTTGCCAGATTTGTACAAAGTTTCATTGTAAGTCTCCATACAACGCCGAAAAGCAGGTTAGCCCTTAAGTGGGGCAAGAAAACGTGAAAGAGGTTTTATGTTCGTGATGAGGCACTTACAAACAAAAGACCGCCATAACAGGTGTTTAACTCAGAGGTTGCTTAAAATCGCGATGATCCTGGCTGTATGAAACCTTTAGAGATCCACTGACAGTCACGTTCTCATTGCATATGGTCTCTTAGTGCAATTGTGTCGCGAAACTAACAAGCAGTTTTTAAATAATCTTCCTGTATATGATTACGTCAACTAATCATTACTTCAAGAAAACGTTACCCGAAGTAGTAAAAACGCTTCTGGTTGTAATTCACCCTCTTTCCTTTCCGCGCTGTAACTTAATAATTTAGATCCAATAGTCCATGGGCCAAAAAAGGTTGAAAACCACTGCTGTAAAGTGATCTCTATCACCGTTTCAGTCAAATACCAGGAATGTTGTCTGTTTGAAAGGCAGAGAAATGTAAGCCACTGTTTGTTTAAACATGAAGACTAACTTGAAGTACGCTGACAACTCAAACCTGCTGAATTCAGTGGTGCATCTTTATATAAAATGACTGGTGTAAACTCATTTTACAAATAACTTTTTAATCCGCAAAATTTACGGTCAAGTACATGGTGTGTCTTCAGCTCTAGCTCCCTGACCAAACACAAGTTCATCCATGTCATGTAAATCCTGACGGTCATTTAAACGTTTGTGTTACGCTCTTTCGTGAGCACTGACGATGCAAACATTCATCAAAGCAAATGCAGTACTGCCGCTAGTAATGGAAGACCAGTGGTGTTTGTGGTTGTTGTGCCATGCTGCCAAGCGTCGTGTTTAAGTCAGCGTTTATGCAAACTGCTTCAACGGCGCAGCCCAAGAAAGTGTCGTGTCGTGACGAAACTCTTTCCGCTGCTCACCAGCAAGGATTGCTTCGTGCAGGCGGTAAGAATGTTAAGGGCAGAGAACAGCCCCACTGCGTATGAAACGGAATTTTTTACACGAAGACGCAACAGCCCAAGAAATGCTTTAAAATCTACATGAACTAAACTTTGAAAAATAGCAAATCCTCAAGTTTGAGAAGTTATAGTCATCGAAATCTTTTAAAGATTGTGTTGAAATCATGATGCAATATTGGATTGCAAGTGATTAAATACAAATGGTCCGACCCATTCTGAATTGCTGCACAATATTGAAGCTGAACACACAGCATCAGGTAGTTGCTTTTCGCTTCACTGTGGTTGCATAAAAATTGTTAGTCCAGATCTCAACCTGCTTCGATATACGCCCCATGTGAATTGAGCAACGGTATCCTCAATCCGGCTCACTCACTGAGGCATATGTAACGCAATCCTCTAGTGGAGGGCAATACTAACTTGAGGAACACTTTGCACCGTTTCTAAACAGAATTGAAAAATTTGTGGAAAACACCCATCAAATATCAGCTTCTTCTTTCAGAGATTAGACGTGAGATATAACGTTTCTTTCATCTAACAGCAAAATTTTTGCGTGGGAGTCGTCAATCACGCATCTTCATTGATCCAGCTGATGAAAACCAGCTTGGTTGTTACACTGGTGAAAAACGGCTAATGTATATGTCCTTATGGGCGTACGAGACAGTGTCTGGGAGGGCCGTGTCCACATCGCACTGCAAAATCAGTGAAAACCAGGTAAATCAGGACAGCGTTTGTGATTTTTCAGGTCAAGGAGATATGCTTTTCAGGGCAAAAGGAAAAATCAAGGCAGACAAGGTAGCGAGAGTAGTGGAATTCAACGTGGGGTTTAAGAGAAAATGGAGATGCTGTATTGAAAACTGTGTGGGAAGATGACTTTTCAAGTAATCTTTTGTTTAGGTGCAAACATTTTTTTTACAGCAGTCGACTTCGGTGCCCTTGAAAAAAGCTTTCCCGTGCGCTTAAATTTGTCGGTGAAAAGCAACATCGTTCTCGTTGTCAAGAGCTCCAATGCGATCTACAGTAAACACCACCACACGAAACACTGATAATGAAACTTAAGGTTTTCTGTCATTTGAAATGTTATTTTTGTGCGAAAAAAACAACTTGCTGCCCGTGCACATTATTTCAAATAACTGTCAATTGCCAACTATGTAGAACCGACCACTGGCTGAGTGCCAACAATTTTTCTCTTAATTACAATGAGGCTGACTTTATGTTATTGAATTCTCTAAAATATAACCTCACCTCACTTGAAGTTACAATCAATAATCATATCATTTCCTCCAAAGATAACCAAAAATATGCTGGAAACTTCATATACAAAATGTAAAGACTCAACTACCAAGGGCTGATTGAGTTTATCCAAACTTACACAACACAATCTGTACTGAAAATTGTTTATAACTTATTATTTCATTCCTATATTTATTACGCGATCCTCAATTGGGTACGTGGTTCAAAAGCAACCATTCAGCCTTTGATAAAACTTCAAAACAAAGCTGTAAACTAGTAACACCAGCTAACCTTACCTCCTTGGAAGAATCTTTTCATCGCTTAAATTTCTTATATCTTCCCAAACTTTATACATTCTCATTAGATAAATTCATGCACTCCTATTACAACAAACTGGTTCGAAATCATTTTGATAACTATTTTATTCCAATCAGCTCTATTCATTCTAACTCCACAAGACTATCCACTTCTAACAACCTGACTTTACCAAAACTTAACCTATCTTCAGGGACATATTTCCGCAGATTTATTGGTCCAAAAGCGTGGTTTTTAATACCAGTCTCAATCAAGTCTTCTGCTAATTTTACAGTACCTTTACAAAGCAATTTAGGAAACACCCATTAAATCAACATGATAAATAATATTATGTTTACGTAATATTTCACTCCATAAGAAACATGGCTGCCTCTACTGGATTTAGTAATTTGAAAAATCTTAGTTGTTATGTTCTAACGTATTCTTATTATTTTGTTTTTTATACTTCTTGTGCACTTCCAATTTTTGCAGAGAAAATTACACTCCATAGCTTTTTTACTTCATAAATAATATTTTTAAAGTTTTCATACGGTGTTCAACATCTTTAGACCATACAGAGTTTCGTCAGTGAGAATTGATCTACTCCCTTGTGTACATAGGCATGCTCTTTTCAACTGTAACTTTACCTCACCGTGTTCTGTGTTTGTTTGTTTTTCTATCTGTGCTTCTTTCCTTTTCAACTGTTATTTGTTAACACTTGTCAAAGTGTTTCAGACAGAGCTGGTTGACTAGATCAATGGTTCCCAACCGGGGTGGCGCGGCACTCCAGGGTGCCATTTACAACACTCAGGGGTGCCGCGATCTAATATGATTTTCCGTATATCTTTAAAAACACACTTTCAAAATTTCATCAAACTAAGTAAATTGCTGTTGGCTCGCCGATGGGTGCCGCAAACTATATTTTTCTCCTGCAGGGTGCCGCAAGCCTAAAAAGGTTGGGAAACACTGGACTAGATGACCTACGTGGTCTTTCACCAATCCTATCTGACAGAGTGACAATCCTTGTTTGCATTTATCATTACTTTCGCCATTGTGTGTTCATTTATTCTAATTGCGGCTGAAAATTGGTTACTTTTTTGCATTATGGCTTTTTGCGTTGTTTCTGCTTATTATCTGAGTTATATTAGACAAAAATCTCTCTCTCTAAATTGCTTAGTTTTTCATCGCTAGGGCAGATTGAGCCTCACTAAAAACAGTGCCTTTTAACAAGCAAATTTGCGATATGTGATAAGCAGCGTCACCTAACGACAATTAAGATGAAAGTTTTGTGACACAAAGAGCACTATTGTAAGGAACTCAATTTAATTTAATCATATCAGTCTGCAGTACAAGTTCAGGAAATCATGTTTTAGGTCCAAACAATTCAGTAATTAATTGTTTTGTGTTACATGTTTGCTAGACGCAAGCTTGCGCAGGTTGAGGGTGCCCATGCTGGAAACTGCGGGTGTGAGACACCAAGCCAGCTGCATTCTCTATGAATTAGGAACCGGTGACATGGATCTTGCGCGGGTTTCGTTTTTTTGCAAAGGAAATACTGACGATCGTTGAATATACTGTAATTCTCTTTGCTGACTGTGCACTGTGGCCCACAAAACTTGCGAACAACAGAATCACATTGTCTCAATTAACGTGTGATGCAAAAAAAGTATTCGGGAGGTTCGTTGATGCAGCAACCCAAGGAGTTCTTGAAACGCCTCACGGCTCGCCATGCACCGAGAAAGCCAAGTGTGGATGTACAAGCTTCACTGCAGTACAACCAATCAAATTGATTTTGTTGTGAGCAAAACAGCAGCAATGAAGCTGATCATAATCGCAATGCTTTGTAGGTCACCAAAGGGGCGGATCCAGCCAATAAGGTTAGGGGGGCGATTTCAATAATATTTGGTAGTCAAGTCTCATACCAGCTTTGCTACTGTAAGAAAGATGAAGTGTACTTCACAACACTGCAATGACAAAACAATGGACGACAGAATGGTCTTGTATCGCGAATGTTGTTTTCTGAATTGTACAAAATTATGGTGAATAAAGTTACTTTTGTAGGTTTTAGGGGGGGCGACCGCCCCAATCCTCCCTGGATTCCCCGTAGGTCACCCATGCCAGATTGGTTGACGACGGTAGAGGCCCGGCTAAGTGCAGTCCATGTCTGAACTGTTATCAGTGGATTCCAGTTTCCACGACCACATGCAAGCCTCTGTCTGTTACAATGGCCCTATCTCAAAAACATTCCCCGTTACACGTGGGGTTAAACAGGGGTGCGTTTTCGCACTTACCCTGTTTGCAATCTACTGTTAAACCCTTCTGCTGCGTGTCTATTTATCCACTTCCGGCGTTTTGCTTCACAACACTATCATTTTAGAGAGAACTAGTGCTCAAGATATATTATCTTTCCTTAGAATATACCAACTCCGTTGGAGTGGCCATGTGTGCAGAATGGAAGATGGTCGGCTTCCGAAGGACATCTTTTGTGGGCAGCTTCTACCTGCTCCTCGACCTGTCGGTCGCCCCAAACTGCGCTGAAAGGAAGGATTTGAAGGGACTTAACATAAATACGAAAAACTGGGAACAACTGGCACTGCAGCGTGCTTCCTGGCACTCTCTCCTTCAGTACAGACGAAAGCATTCCATTCAAACGTACATCACAGACTGCAATCGCCGACGAACTGATCGTCGGACACGACAGGAAAGGCCATAGAGAGGGAGAGCTTTGTAGGTCGCAATTAGATTTTGCTGCGGTATCGTTCCAGGGCCAATGCAGCATTTCTATTGTCTGATTAGCTGTTGCTCAGCTGTTGAAGAGTAGCGCAGACCTTTGACGTGCTGAATTTGAATAAGAACAGATTTAACTACCTGCACAACACTGACAGCGGATATCGAAAATTCTGCACTAATGTTATGCATTTAGAATGAATTAACTTCCCAGATACGTAAACATGATGTGCTATTAAGAGTAAAAACAACCTTTCACTGTTGATTTCTAAGCAATAAACAAGTTACGTGCCAAAGGCAGCGTTTGCAACAAGTTAAAATTTTCGAAGCTGCAACTATATCTTATAATTCCGAAGTGCGAACGCGGTTTCATTTTTTGATGTGCTGGAGCGAGTTGGGAACGTGCGATTGAGATATGGGCTTCGTTTGTATCTTTCTTTGCCGGTGCGGATTGGATGTTGGTCTTATGGTGAGAGTGCGAACAAATGTACAGTTCGCACAGGTAACGTTAATAGTCTCGCTGCCTACAAATTCTGAGGTCTATTTAGAAAAAACTTGCCCTAATAACTAGAAAGCTCTGGCGACATCCAAACTCTATATTTGCAACAAAACTATTGCCCAATGGTCGACTAAGCCGTCTACGGAAATTTATGTATCGTTGTGTAAGACATCAAGCTATAGCGGAATTGAATCAACAATTAAATATCTGGCAAAGCAAGAAATTTGCATTGCAGTTTTTAAGACTTATTCGCAAGAAAAAACATAGCAGGACAACATCTTGCATCAAAACTTTCATTTTTCAATTGCAGGATAAATCAAGTATTTTAGAATAAAACAAATATTGGAAGAAGTACGAAATCAAACAGAACAAAAATCCAGCTGGTAAGTTACAAACTTTGATTTCAACTAAAACGCTTTTTGACACTGCAGTTGGCTGTTAAAGCAACAGGTACCGGATTATGTGGTTGTTACTGGCGCCAAACTTTTAAACCTTAATCGTAATCAAGATTTTATCATACGCACTGTTACCAAGTGGGAAAGTATACTTACCAGTTTTAGTTGATTTTCAAATTGTTTAGGGATTATCTGTTTCGTAATAAAATAAACCTTTTGGGAACTAAAGTTGCGCATTAGCACCTGTGACAAATCAGCTTGCGAGGCTCACCTGCAACTTTTATTTCTTGGTCTTTTGGAACCTGTAAAAGTCAAAGCATGAAAAGCATCATTTGACTGCACTTTAATTAAAAATGTTAGACAATTTATAAAGTGTTCTCATCAACAATACAAATATTTTGACGTGTGAAGGCTTCTGTTGCATGAACGTGATAAGTGATGTGTGTGTGCATGTGTGAGTGTGCATGTGAGTGTGCATGTGTGAGTGTGCATGTGTCAGTGTGCATGTGTGAATTGAACCTCAACGTTAATTGACGACAATTCGTGGAAAAACGTCTTGTATGACATGAAGGACACCTATGAGTAAAGGCAATCGTCTGTAAAAAGAAGTATATAAATGAGTGAGAAAACGTGTCAAGCAAAAAAACAATTCATTCCTCCCACAACCTTTGGTAGCAACCCTATCTATAGGTGGGATTCCGTACAAATATTTCCACGTTGCTTGCTGCAGGACGCACTTGTACAGCAACATCATTTTGTCTTCCACATAACAAATTTCAGGAAAATGCAAAATAATGTATTCGTGTGCAACTCATTGAATATCTGCGGATTTAGGTAAACCTTTTCTCAACTCTGTATTCGCAAAAACTCAGCAAAGACATATCAGGTTATTTGCAAACTCGCCTGGTGACACAACTTGCCAGAGCACATACGTTTTAAGCGACCCTAACAATATGAAGCAAAGCGTCTATCAGATATTCAACATTTTATTGTGTTAGGTGCTTACTAGGTTTAAGATGAGTTAACATCAGACCGCAACAACGAAGCGAAAACAAAGAATTTTGATATTGCTGCCTGCTTAATGCAGAAAACGAAGCTGATAGGCATGAACAAAAATCCATAAAAGTTGAGCGGCAAAGCTACAGTGCCAGGATTAAACCCGGAGCGAAAATAGTCCCTTTCCACCGATTGACCTTAATATCCGGATGAAATCCTCTCTAAAATCACCAACGCGCATTCTTTTGAAAGGAGAAAAGGAGCGGTTTAGGTCAAACTGACGATCGTTTTACGTTCAGTGAAGATCGCAAACAGGCATTGGTCGGGAACGCAGGAAAGTCACGGGGCTTGTTGCCGATTGAAGTTTTTAGACAAACTAGTTGCACGATGCAAACAGTGACGTAACGCAACAGAATATGACGAAGGGTAAGCGCAACAATGCTTTGTTGCGGAGTGACTGTAAAAAGGCAAATGCGTAAATGAGCTTTTTCAAAAAGTGGCATTGAGATGATGTCACGAATCAATAAAAATTCGACTAAGTAATAAGTAAAGTTTATTGCAATATTTGGGGTTTTAAGTTGCGGTGTTCAAATGTGTATTTTTGCGCGTCAATGTGTGATTCGCCAAGTCAACCCGCTGAGAAACTTGGGTGTTCTTGTTTCTTGGCTAATGTAAAGAAAGGCTTATAAAGATATACGGTGACTATTTTCAATAAAACTCTTTTTAATCGAGTATCAACAGTTTGGTGGTTCCAACAATGGAGAAATCATGAGGTTGACCACGTCATCGTCTCCGTCGCTATCCGCCATGCTTTGTTTTTTAAAACAGAACCGACAATCTTTTTACTTTTTATGAGCAAATTTTCAAACCACACAGCTGTGCGATTCGGTAACACAACTGTTTGTCTATTCATCTCTGGAATTCTCTGTTACTGCATCGTAGGTAATGAAAACACGAGCCATATTTGATAAATTTAACGTGTAACTCCGGGAAGGTTTGTAGCGATGCCCACATAATGCTAATCTTAAACACAAATGCCAAAACAAATTGAAAGATCGACTCATCCTGACGAATAGAAGGAAAATGAAAAAGAACGGAATGAAATACTCCATTTTTTATGAAAGGAGAGTCTGAGATTATGCAGTTGCTTTATGCATAGGACAGTAAAACACTGAAGTCTTGCATGTTACAAAGAACAACGCAAAATTGTCACTGAATCTGCAATTTCTATTTTGCTTGTAAATTCATGATCATAATACCAAACACGTTTTGCAAAAAATGCTATAGTATAATAGAGCATTTAACGGAGTGGAAAATGCTTTTTTGTAGAAGAACCTTCTTTAAATAGGATGCAAACAGTAGCTGGTAGAAAAGTTTTCAATCAGTATTTTGTAGAGAAGGGTTGCTTATAAGGCAGTTTTCCAAAGAGAAGTAGCTTAACATAAATGCAAGTGACGTTTATAACTGATGGTTCAGTGTTAATGGTAGTTACTTTCACTAGACAGCGGTATTTGAATTTTTATGCCAATTAGAAGGTGACACGAGATAGGATTAAGCGTTGAAATTTAGTGGTTTATCACCTACAGCACCAAAACTGGTCTTCACTGAACCAAGCGCACATTCCAGTCAGCAAACTTGGCTTTGGGAGCATCAGTTCGCGCAGAGAACGACCGCTCGAAATATCATTTTGACAACTACAAGACTTAACGAAACCAACATCAGGGCAACGGATGGATAAACAACTTGTAATCTTTAAAACAATATGTAATATCGAACGGGCAGCAAACGAAACTGATCATTTTCAGCCTTGAACGCAGTGGCAGTGGCTGACGAGATTAATTCTGTGGTGCTGAATATCAGCATTTTGAGATTCAGGAGCAGAGGGAAAATGAGTTATATTCTACCGTAAATTTCAAGCAGGGGGGAAGTACTCATTCAACACAAACTTCTGTGATACTACACTGCTTCGTTTCCGAACCTTGAACTTGTTTCTGCCACTGCCTTCGGCATGTCTAGGAGAGATTGTTGGCGACGATGGAACAGACGAACACTTGGAATCCCAACTTGAGGGGTTCGACTCATCTGAATTCTGAGTCTGCAAAATTTATAATGCTTACTAGAATGTGACAAGGCTAACTAGAAGTTAACCACCGCAGAGAAAAATTTAGTGCTTTAAAATTTTAACGCCAGTAAGACAAATTAAGTAGGTTTGCATGACCTTCTCGGTGCGAATTATAAATCAGAATTTGACGAACATCATTCTAATTTATGCAGTTTTGCAAACGCGTCTTACCACGAACGACAAAGATGAAGACGAGCGAGTAGGAGCCAGCGTAGATTCTGAGCTTAGAGGCCAATCATTAGAAAGCTTTGTTTCGGTATGAGGCGTGGTTACGTTGACCACAGGAGCGCTTATCGCAGCATTCACTCGACGCTGTGTGCGGCGGCCATGCTTCGTCATACCCGGCGACATTGCTTGCTTCAGGCTAAGCTGCAAAGAGAAGTTAAATGTCATTATTTTCAAACTGATTTCAAAAGATCTCTATCAGCCTGCGTGGTGGAAAATCCTGCGTAGAACATCATCAGTGATCGAGAAAAAGTTTGCCTAACTAAGTTTCCATGTCGTTCAGTGACAGCTAGTTAACAACTGTTCCAATGTTTGACAGTTCAGCGATAGCGATATGGTATACTGTGGTATGACAGTTTACAAGCAATACGATTCTGTGGACTGGCACTGGAGTCAAACCTAATGTTGAATCAACAATAAATGTCTGTCGGTGAACGTTTCTTTCGCTCTGTTGTGACGCCAGCGAACCGGTATTTGTTGTTGTTGCAAAACCTTCCCTCGCTCAAACGCACCATTTATTCTTTGGTCATTCATGGAAAATGCATTTACAATTAGATGCACTCACTGTTCGTTACAATAAAAAGACATAGAAAAGGAGTAAAGTGACAGTCACTAGAAAATCACAGTATGTCGTTAAACAACGCTTTGCATAATGCATTAACATAAAAACGATCTGAGGAAACTTTTGCTCCGGTCTCTTGTGCAATGTATACAACAAGAAATTCATATGGCTTTCTTTGCGTTGAAGTTGGCTATGCTGTACACATACACACAGAAAAAATTCCTGTAGTTTTTAACGTATAAAACAATATACCCGGATTCGCTGTGCTATCTACCTTGTAAAGTGTTTATTCAAAACAAACACTTTTCAAAGCAACACTTTGCATACTTTTCCTGACCTCACCTCGTCAACTTATCCATTAGACCAGCTGCAGTAATCTACCCCATGTGATGCGAAACATGAAGTCGTAACTAATTTTAGGTGAAAGCATTGCGTTGCCTCATCCTGTGCAAATAGTTGGTCCACTTTCTGTTGTCCAGACTCATAAATACACAAGAAGTCATTTTGTATTTTCACATGAAAATAAAAGACCCAGGATTCTTTGGATGCAGCAGTCAAAAAACTGCATCTCGATGTAATTTCTATGATACTAAATCTGCAGTGAATCTCTGCAAACTGGTAAGGCTAAAGTTTTTAATTTAGCTTAAACTCGCCGAGAGACAAACAGAAGTTAAGTGTGTCAAAAATTATCATCAGTGATTATGTAACAAAGGATCACAGTGTTTCTTTCCATAAGAATGCAAACCACTTTTTGTCCAGTAGGACAGTCACGTCTTTGTCGAGAAGAGTTTTTCGACTATCTAGCAACACCTTTTCTTGTAAATGAAGTGGCAAGCCATTCAATGCAGATAACAATTAGTTTGAGCTGTTTCGATTCGCACTGGATTTAACTCAAATAAGAATTTCAAGTCGTAATCTTGCCACGATGTTTGTAAGAGCATGAACGACGACAGAACCTCGAAGGTAAATTTAGTGACACGTGGATCCCCTTACATTTCGTGGCACCAAAATGTATGAAGATTTATTGTGCTTCTTCTTCTTCTTCTTTTGAGCGAGTTGTTCAAACCACTGCTTGGCCGCACTAGATCTCGGGGCAAGTGTTGAGTAGCCATTCGGTTGTCTCATCGTCCAGAACCGTCAGGCCATGCAGTCCATGGGGAGGTCGATAGATTGGACAGTGGAGGACAACATGGGTTTCGTTGTTGTATTTGACTTTAAGCTCACGTTTAGCTTCCTTGTTGTTAAGATGGAAGGCTGCCCACACCGTTTTTGTAGTGCTGAGCTTTAGCTTCCAAGTCTGGAGGTATTCACCTGCAGTTGCCATGTCCTTCATCAGCACCCCTTCCACTGCCTTCCAGTCTCCATCAGCATGCATGATTGCTAGATCGTCAGCATATGCATACTTTCTGGAGACGGTGGTTGGCAGGTCAGAGATGTAGGTGTTGAAGAGAAGGGGCGCCAGGACAGATCCCTGTGGGACGCCGTTCTTGAGGCGTCGTAACCTACTTTTGCCGTTTCCGGTGGTGAGGGTGAAGCTGCGATTGCCAACCATCTCCATGATCATGCGGACCATGTGTCTAGCAGGCAGGAATCGCAGCAGCTTTCAGGTGAGGCCGCGGTGCCATACAGTGTCGTAGGCTGCTGTGAGGTCGACAAACACAGCTCCGGCCTTCTTTTTAGCCGAAAAGCTATCCTCGATGTCCTGCGTCAGCAGGGTGACCTGCTCTACGGTCGACCTCCTGTGTCGAAAGCCCGCCTGCTCCCGAGGGAGCATTTATTGCGCTGAAGGCATGCTTTGGAATCTCGCTTTTTTGAAGTTCAGTGATGTCATCTATGTGTTGATTGTTTATATCTGTAGTGCTAAAAACAAATGGCTACCTTATCCATGCTGGACACTGCCGTCGTTCAGGGAAGTAGTACTCAAAATATCTTTGCAATTCCTGCAAAAGCTTTCAGGTGACAAGCCAAATAGTGTAAGTCAAGGTGAGAAGAAAACTGACCCCTCTAATTGTTTTAAGTGCCGGTGGTTGTGATCTCGCAGAAACTTGGATAGTTCTGCACACACAGCAAAAACACGACTTATCACCATTCCTCGAGACAGCCAACGAACTTCAGAAGGGTGGACAACGACATAAATCGCGAAGACCGTTTGCACAATCGACGACCGCACTCATGGAGTCTTTTAAGGGCACGAAACGTACACAGTGGACTCAATCAACACCAGTTGCTTGAAGAGTGGAAGAATTCACGGGTCCCACTTCAATCCCTTCCATCACCCAAAGTGGGAAACCCCGACCTTGGTCTCAGCCGCTCAGAGTGGGCTTATAGTTGAACCACTTCAGAACGTAAGTCGGACGCTTCCGGGAATCACTGCACTGACGGAAGTCGGCGCCGGATGCTTGGTGTCCATGCAGTTCCGGAGAAGCTCCAATCGCGGAACACATAAGTGGAAGATGTGCCTTGTGCCGGATGCGTGGAGTGACTGCAGATCTTGCTTCCCCTGCCGGCTCTGTGCGCCTGGCTAGAAGAAAATGCTCCTGCAGTTTAATCATACACACGACGACGGAGGACATGGAATTGTGAGTCCGTTTCTTCATACAGCTGCATAAAAATGCGATGACTGACGACGCACCCTCAAACGTGAATTAACACTTTGAACAACAATTTTGAGAGTATTTGAGGCACCATTTTTGATCTAGTGCGTGTCTGTGCAACATGCAATGTGTGAAAATGATGTGTGAAGAATCAAATCATTGTAGATGCCTTGCTAACAGCAAAAACATTGGAAATTATTGTACAAAATTAAGTACTGCCGTATTGTTATAAGTGGCTTGACATGGACGATTATGTCCTCCTTACACTTTACCGTACACACAATAGATAACTTACTACAAGTTGAAGGAAATAACTCTAATCACATAATATACAGTAGTTCTCTTTGCAACGCAGAACGTGCAGTGAGTGATGATGAGCCTCAAAGAAGATTACAATGGAACTGTTGCATCACAGAAATAAAGTGATTTAATAGGACAGTAAAGTGTGTAATGACTAGCTTGCTGTGATCGTAACTGCGCTTTTAGTCGCTTCAGTCAAGATCTCCTATGCGATGTTGTACCTTTACTTCCTTATGACAAGGGCAGCCATGTTACACGCTAACTTAATGCATGAAAGTGAAGACTGTTCTATTTTGACAAATAGTTCTTAACAAAATATAACCAAAAACGTTGCTGAATGTTTGCAATTAAGAGGACATCTGTCGAACCCCTGAAACGGCTCCGTCGAAGTCGAGAGGTTCGATCGAACCCAGGATAATAGCCACTGCAGTAAACGATTTCACCACCGCTGTGACGTTCGCGCCAACCCTTTGCAATCAGCTGCCAAAATATTCGCCTTCCATGAGTGACTTACAGAACGGCAATAAGTAGGATACTGTGTAGGCTAGGCTAAAGTTAATCACAGCGTGGAGTAAGGTTCGCTAGTCGCTACAATGTCACTCTCTTCCTGTCCATTTCTATGATTTTCCTGCATTCTTCTGCAATAGCCTGTAGTAGTTCAGACAACAACTCATACCTGCGCTGGTTTCACTGTTATTTGCAAAAAAATGCTCATACTGATCACGTTTAAGACGAAGGAATATGGTAAGTAGGACTAAACAAAGGAACAGAGAAAACGAAAAACTATGAGTATCGTTAAATTACAAGTAATGTAATAATAATTTACCCCCCATTTTGGAATTAAATGAACTTCGCTGAAGGAACTGTCCTGACAAGGTTCACTACTAGAGTGATTATAATTTGAGAAGCTCTGCGTTTGTTCTTTTTGGAGTTACTCCAATGCATTTGTTTTCAAAATACCGGCTTCAGGCACAGATTTTCAAAATACCGGCCTCTGCTAAATTAGCAATAAAATACGGGCCAGGCCGGTGAAATACCGGCCATCTGACAACCCTACTCCGGCTCCAGCCATCCCAAATTGCTTGGGCTCCGGCTCCACAGTCCAGCCTTCAACCACTTCATAAGTGGTGTCATAGGCCTGTTTAGTTGCCAGTGGAACAACAGGAGTAGAAATTAGAAAACTAAGAATGCGTTTTGCACAAAGATGTCGCTGGACAAGTGGAAAGATCCCAGCACGCAGTGCAGACGTAATGAAGTGGCGTTGAGGACCACTGCATCAAAAATGTTAAATTTAAGATTATGAAAACAAGGACAGCTTGCCCGTTTGTACTTCTACTGCAGCGAACACCTAAATTAGGTCGAAAAAAAGTTTACTGGGCCGCATGCGGTTCGCGAGTTGGACATATAGCTGGTACATGTATAAGGTTTCTTGCTACAACGATCTTAACGACCCCAGGCTGGAGACCGCAATCCACGAGAAAAACTAGTTTTTGCATAAGTAAGGGATCTGCTTCATGATAAATACAGGAAAAATGCTTGCACAGTTTGCATAGTCTTTGCATGAAAAAAGTTCATTCGTTTGGATTTACAGGAGGGTGCAGGTCTGACTACTTGCTGAGATTTGTAACCCTGCGCGATGGCGGTGGAAACTGTTGGAAAGGATTGTTGGTAACAGACTGGACAAGTGAGAATTCACAGATTGCACAGATTACTAGAGATGTTGATAAATAGAAGCATCTTTTTGTCGGCAATAGTGCTATGGCATTGCTCTTAATATGTACGCAAACTTTCGTTGAATACGAGCAATCCTTTAAAATTGAGAAGTGCAGAAACATTTAGTGGAGCGCTTGATTTAATATCATTCATGCTGTGGAAGGAAGCTCTGGTATAGGTTTCATGACACTGCTGTTTCGCACTGAGATGCAGAAATTCCGTGCTCGTGCATGGTAGCAGTTTATTTGCTCTCTAGGAGATCGGAATGCCCTGAAAGAACAAATATTTACAAAACGATTTTTTAAACGCTTGACTGCACTTGTATTTTTGTGAAGGTCATTTTCTACACCATTTGGAATTTGCGGTTTGGTTAAGGGGTATTTCGTAATTAGCACACAGAAGATCATTGCAATTAGTGTCAACCCTGCTGCATATACCGTAGAAATTGGTTGAAAAGCTTCGGCATATGAACAGAAACCAAAATAACGTTTTAGCTAACCATTTTTACTAAAATTTCAAATCATTTTTTCAACAAAAATCACCATTAGAGAAAATGAAAAACACTGGTCGGTGGATAAATAGCAATAAAACTTAAGTCAAGTAGAGATTTGCAAAAATATTTTGTTTTGTGCTGAAACAATAATAATTTTCAGTAAACCACCTGCGGGGTGTATGTCGTGCAACTGGTTTAGTGAAGACACGAATGGTAGAAGAAGCTTTTTTCAAACACAAATTTTATGAAAGTCGTGATCTGCAAAACTGTATAGCAATATTGTTGAATAGCATGCATTTTACGGCAAATATTTTAGAAAATATTTTGCCCCGTAGAACATGTAGGCTACACTATAATTTTTTCTAAAAGTCAAAGGATTTGCTACTATATCGTATTTTAGAGGCTACAAGGTGTTTATGGAAAATTTTCAGAAAAAGTACATGGTTGTTACTGATGTTATTCTCTGGAATGCTCTCAGTGAGCTGCTCAATGTCACTAAGGCGGCTAAATGAAGATACTTGGGCCGACGCAATCATAAACCGCGCATACTGATGTGCCAAGTTGCAGTACTACAATATCTTCAGCAAAAGGTATACCTTCTGCACCTATGCACGGAGTCACGATCCTTTGACTTTTAGAAAAATTTTTTGTGACAGTCCTATTCGCAACTTAAAACCTTTGCAGTTCTTGAAAGCGAATAGCTTCCTTGTAAAGTGAACCTGTAGTGTCGATGTTTTGCTGAGAAACGTTAACAGTAACTGTTCGTCAGTGTGTAATTTTCTCTTGTACACTTTTCGGCAGAGTCAGAACAATTGAGAATGGTCCGTGTTAAACAAAGTGCCGACAGCGTAAGCACAACTTCAAAAGCTACAAGTACACTGAATAAAGGCAACTTACAAATGCGCTAAGTCCTTTCTTTGCTTGAAGCTATAATTGTACGAACATGCTTTCTGCTTACAGACTTCCCTCTCGGGATGAGAAACAGATCACTAAACAGTGCATTGGCAAAGTTTACTCTGTAAAAGTCAACCACGAAAAGAAAAATCTTTACAAAAGTTGATTTTGCGAATATCCAAAACCAGATACTGGCATTGCTGATCATTTATAAACAAAATTCAAAAACAAATTTCGCCGTATTTACCTCAGAATCTGATGACAACATGCTCATCCTTAGCATATATCACCTACCACTGGGGTCGCAGAATCATTTGAATTATCTATCTTTTTTCTTTCAAAAAGAAGCAAGCAGTACAATATGCAAACCACAAAGCGAATAGCAAAGATGTAAAGCAAAATTACACCTCGTGAACAGAAACACACCCATCTCAGCAGATCATGTCAACTTCTGCGATATTCTTTAGTCACTGGTTGCTGATAGTAGGCTACTGAAAATGAACAACTGCAAAGGTTTTTGCACAGGTGCACTTTTCAACTGCATTTGAAAACTTGAACCCTTCCCAGTGTTCCAACACTGCCATCGTAAAGCAGAATCGTAAACGGCCAGTGGCGTACGCAGAAAATTTTCATGGGGTTTCATTCAGTGACATATGTGGTCATTTTCATTTGATGTGAGCTGTTTGTGACGTCACAATTTGACGTCATGTTCATGTTTCCAAACCAACGTTTTGGCGAAGTTTATTGACATAATACGCATATTCGTCTACACGCACTTCCCCTAATTTATGTGTCATTGAACTGAATATAAACTATCAGCACTCCAGGTTAGGATATCGGAGGAAAATATACTCAACGCTTCGACACAGCAGTTCATAACTGCAAAAATATCAGGATGCGCGTTAAAACAGTGGAGTAAAACACATTCATCACTGCGTCAGAACAATTTACACCTGCAAAATGAGGCTGCGCTAATGCCTTGTTGAAAACAAGCAGTCGAGCATAGAAAGTGTGCGGCTGAACTGTCTGACGCACACCACGGTTTGCAAGATCGAATCTTGCTAAACTACACGAGAATTGAGAATGCGCATAAAGTACGCAAGTAAACTTTCGATGTTTTGTTATGTATAGAAGTCCAGAAAATTTTTAGTTTTCCTTTCTCCCTGATGAGACATTATCAAATGCCTGAATGCTTCTATTTTATTAACTGTTGTTTTTGAGCTCGTGCAACAGTTTTATCATGCTACAGAATTTGGTAATGTAGCCAATGCGGTCAGCACTTGCGCTGATCAGCCATTGCAGACAAAACAAAGACAATTGTTTCCGATGACGTGAACTACCACGGAACACAATCTTAAACATGCGTAGTGGAATGAATGGTCTGCAAAAAGTGGTGAGATGGTTTCTGGATGCAGACGATAACCCCAGAAATTCCCACCAAATCCTAATTATTACTTTTTGGTCCATTTACAATGTTCCTTGAAATTTGCATGCAAATTAATTCCGTGGTATTTGCATTAAATCGAAAAATTAACAAGCAAAAGTATGTGAAAACAATTAATCTCCTTTGCGCAGGTAATAAAGTTTTTGTAAAATATCAAGCTCAAGGGGAGGTTTCAACCCCAAACCCCCCTTGTGTACGCCCTTGTAAACGGTTTATAAGTGTAGGCTACACATAGCGACCTACAAAATTCATTACCATTCCACACAAAATTGCTCCATGTTAACCCTGTATCACGGAGCTTATTATTGACAAGCTGACAGATTTGAGTATGATCATTGCCCTGATGCATATGCATCGGTTTGCTTGAGCGCTGAAGACCACTGTAGAAATAAGCCTTCCACAACACGTAAGTTTAGTAAAAATTCGCCTTACGATTGAAGTAGCGTGTTACTTATGCTCGGAAGTGTTTTCTGTCACCTTGCATTTGCAAATCAAAATAGTTAGTCTTTCGGCATTCTGTGGATCCCCTGTTGAATTGTCCTCTGTCTGGGTTAACTGAGTGGCGCACGGACCATAGACGCAAAGTAATACGCCCTGTGCAGCAATTGCGAAAAATGCCACATATACTGTAATGGCTTCATCTTTGGTGACTATCTTGTGACACCTATGATTTGGGCCAGCGAATCTGTCCTGTTTCTGGTCTGTATTTTGCAAACATTTGTAAATTGCTACGCGTGATTCATGTATAACTTAAAAAATTCACTTGTAGTCACTTGTAATGCATTATATATTCAAAGAATGAGAGAATTCTTAGGCAATACTGCATTTTTAAAACGCTCTGCACTATGAAGTCAAAATATTTGTACTGCTGCAGCACTGTTCCCAGCACAATTCCAGTGACAATTTCAGACTAGCATTGCTTGTGGAGTGCCCAATTCACCATTCTCTACATTTTTTAATCTATGAATATATTCAAACAACGTATTTTCTCAAAACTGACAGGTTTCCATCGCCTAAACTAAACCTAAGCTGCAGAACAGCTCGTGTAACTGCAATGGAACAGAATCGCAACACCATCAACAAGACAGCATCAAAACTGCCTCGGATCGAAAATGCAAACAAATTAACGGCAAGAGTATGGAGAAACGACCCTTCTAACACGAACGTAACTTCAATTTGACTGCTTTTCTGAATATCTAACAAGCTGCAAAGTGGATTAATCTCACAACTACCTGCTTTCCTTTCTCAGCGTCATTCAACGCAACAAATTAGTGCACTACGTCCACTTTATAGCCTCCCTTTGATTGAGACAAACATTTGTTTTATCCTAAGTTTTATCCATGTTCATCAGAGACATATATATGGAAGGTATACAGAAACATGTCATGCTGGAACTGCACTGCATTGCAAAAAAAGATTTGCCTGGTGTAATTCCAGACATAAGTTTGCTATGACGTGATCAGACATAATAAAAAAGTTCCGTTTGCCTGACAAACAAACGTCCATAGACACACAACTGTGAATCGTTAAGGAAATACAAATGTTGACAATTGTTTCAAGGGAGCCTCGGTCCAGTTTTTCTACAAGGAAAAGCTGTTAGCAACCTTTTTACACTGGGAGGTTTCTCCTGCCTTGCTGCTACTTGACAAAGTGTAGTAGCTTTGGTGGCGGGCATGCATTGCTTAACTCTGGTAAAGAAAGCCTATTTATTATGATATCAACGTTTCGGAGGGGTACTTTAACACGAAAAATCGACAAGTGATAAGCCTAAAAGAATTTGAGGCTTCAAAATATGGTTTCAAGGTTTTGACAGTTGAACACCTTCTCTTACATAAGTCCGTTAAAAACAATCCCATGAAAATAGGCGTACCCAGTGGGGCCAATAGGGGCCGTGGCACCCCAAATTTCTATAATATCTTAATGTTCTATGCTTCGAGACGCGGTGTCCCAAACCAAATACTGTTGCGCGCTTAAATTCAAAAATTTGTTCCCCTCAAAAAGTTTTGGCTGGCTACGCTACTGCCCATGAATGGGTGTATGAATTGGCTCATCCCAAGTGTCACCACATGCGCATGCTAAAAAAGTACTCTTACATTATAGCTAAAGAAGTTTGACTACTAAATTCTCACAGAAGTTCTGGCAAAACTACATGAGTTGTATACACCACGACGTTCATGTTCATGTTGTATCAACATACAAGCACTGCATGTCTCAAGATGGCAGACTGTCACACGAAGTGTTGCAAAACGCAGCTTTTCTGGTTTTAGCAGCAAGAGAACATCTTGGGCAAACATAACTCTCAGGATCAGCACCCATTGATTTAAATAATGCTACCGACAATGATTTCAATGCACCAACTTTATGGATTTTTCTTGATGTACTTGTAATTAGACAGGCAAAATAATGAACAATTACAGAAAGTGCGTTCGATGGCAAATTATAGTTATGATTCCTTTCTCATACTGCAAAAGTATTTGTAAAATTTCATTGTTTGTCTCTTGAGCTATATCCAGAGGTGCCATACCGTGCTTATTTATAAGATTTGTCCTTATTTTGCAGTGCTACGTCTTACAAAATGTTACTGTCCTTATTTCTAAGAATGCCCTTATTTGTGACTTGCGTCCTTATTTTTTCTTATTTTCTGTGGCATAACAATTTTACATACAAGTAATTCTAATAGACAGACAGACCGTTACTATATCCGAAAATGCTGTTCTTTTTGCTACCCATGTTGTTGCGTTGCATTTGCGACCAGGTTTCCAATCAAGCAGATAAATTCGATCTGCTGTTGATTATTTTTTATTTAGCCGACGTTTCGCCCTCGTATATTTATATCATCTTAAACATTTTGTAATCAAGGTTTTGTGACGTCATAAAAGTAACATGATCTTGCAGCATAGAGACGTAAGGCAGTATCAGGCATTGTCAGCACATAAGTTGTCTACTCTGGTTAGGATTCTTAGGTAAGCTGGTTTTGTAGCGAAGGTTTAGCATTTAATTGCTTCAAGAAATAAGCCCGCAAAAAAAATTTCCGTGATGATTACAAGAAGGAAGTCGAGAATAAGACATTGCTGAAGAAAATGGTTCTTGGAGATAAATAGGCAAACTTATGACCTGACGTTAGTCGTGCAAACAGAAACAATTGTTTTCTTTTAGGTGATAAAATCAAATTTTGCTCAGCCGTCCTTATTTTTGGTTCTAGATCGATGGTGGCCCTGGCTATATCCTATAACAAGAAGAAACCTTTGTACTACTCACGAATGCTCACCATAATAAAACAAATAATAAAAATATTGAAAACTTGCCAACTGAGCAGGTTTTAAGCTCTGCACCTAAACTGCATCCATCAAGTTATGAGAAGACCGTATATCTCGCTACAAAACGTAATGGTTTTTGGTTTCATCATCTTTGCCTGAGAACCGATTGTTGTTATCGCAGCTGTCTCTTGTTTGAACAAGCCAGACGCAATATATATATTGCTAAATAGGACAAATTTTTGTACGCCGTTATCCAAAAATATCGAACGAAAATCACTGGCCAACCAAGACACTCGTCAAGCACGGCTGCTGTCGCAAAGTAACGAATCATCAACGCAGCAGCCATTTGCATTCTAATTTCCGTCGAACTGCCAGCACTGATATCAAACAATAAACCGTTCAAATATGACACTGAAAATCACGGGAAGTTTGCGTTGTGTTCCATATGCAATTGCAGTCGCAGTCAAACTGTTAAGCAGTCAGACCTCAATTTAACTCAAGTCTTCCGTTAAATAAACTGTACCGCTAGTGGGACAATAGTTGAGGCCTAGCTGCCATAACTGCTGTTACAAATGAGAAAGTATATATGGCAACAACAGGATTTAAATTATCGAAAAATTTACATCACTGTTATGCATTGCATAGCTGACATTGGTGTCCATCTCGCAACTATTCAATTCCAGCCTTTGTGCTGCAAACATCCGCTCGTTGTAAAATTGCCGCTCAATTATATGACAGAACATACTTTTAATAATCAGCGGTAGGTACCTTTAACCGTAGGTAGGTTTTATCTTACTCCGCTACATTGCACTAGTTAATCCAGAAACATAACTCACCAAACTGTACAAGCTCGGCCTGAATGATCGGTTGCTGAAGACAATGTTATGTGCGGCGAAAATGCTATCACCACAAACACACGCGTGATTGGAATAGCCCACCTTAAACTTCGTGTAGTTCGTAACACAGTTGTTATTGGTGCTTCCGTGTGCACAGCCTCAGAGGCTCAAGCCAGGCGATCGATACCATTGATTTATCCTCAAAACGTGTGCAACCCATGTAGGGTAATGTAACTGAGACCAGACTAGTTTCAACACTCTGTTTGACAAATTGCTTGTAACTTCACAGCGCTTGGATTCGCGACTGTTAGCGAAATCGCATATCTTCAGAAAAGTGAAAAGTAAAACGTCACTTACAAAACGTTACTTTCTGCAAACTGTAAAAGCTGTCGCCACAAGGTATTGTACTATGTGATGATTATTGTTGCAACATACAGCTAAGCGTTTGACGAGTGACGCAATAGGCTGTAATATAATGTTACACAGAACAGTAATAGTCGCATTTGCCTGTGAAAATTTTTACAGAATTTAAGTTTCGAGTAGTGCTTTAGAGATATGAACCTTAGGTAACATTTTGCAGAATAAACACCAAGTTACGATTTTATTGATTTTTGAGACACCAGCATTCCGCACTTAACAAACCTTTGAAATGCTTCGAAACGCGGGTGCTGTATAATGAATATATCAATATGTAACTTTCATCGCACCTTTACAACACAAAATTTGGGGCTGATGTGGTAAGATAGAAGTAGTCGCAGCAAGGTACTCACTATTTATGAGCAAGTTGGGAATGCCAGACATTAGTTGACTACTTTCAGACCATATTGTTAGCAAAGCTGATTCTATTAGCAAAGCTAATTTTTTACTCGCAAAGTTATTATTAGCAAAGGTGATTTGATTTCTTTGAATAAGATTTTAGGCCTGACGATGTGTAGTATACGTGCAATCGCTTTATTGTCAAAAATTTTACTGATAGATTCCTCCGATGTGGAGAGCAGTTACTTACTTTCAGACCTTATCATAAATTTGCAAATACGCTGTGACAACACGCGTCAAATCAGTGAGGATAAAAAACGATACTTTCATAGTACGCGGATGAAGAACAACCCAGTAACAACCTACCAGAACTCCCTTTGGACCGCTGTGTCTGTCCAGTGATTTGGTTCTTTTCATTGGAGGAATGGTATTTTTTAAATTGGCGCTGTCATCTGTACCTGAACACGTGGGTATATGGTTGTCAGAGTGTGCACAACCAACTGTTGGATCAGTTGGAATGAGGACGGTCTTAGCTAGACCGCCGTCGTCGTCACTGGCCACCACAGTGCCGCTTGATGCCGCGCTTTCGCGGGATATTGTGGAGTCGCGCTTAGTCTTTTCTGCGATTCCCACATTGGAGAGTGAATCAATACAATTGAAGTCATCGTCATTTTCATTCAAATCAAAACCTGCATAGTCGGGCTTTAGTTTTGCAGGCAGTGAGCGACACTTCTGCCACGCTTCCTCCGACAATTGGTGATCTGCTGTCAGAAAAGAAACTGAGTTTGTTGGAGTGGAAACCAGCGAATCGACTTGGTCCAAGATAGCGGGTGCTTTTTCCCGGTGATCAACACCAAAATCGATGTTCGTTTCCGTATCTTCTATAATTAAATTGTTTTCTGATTGAGGAGGTTTTGGTCTCTGCTTGAATGATGTACTAGCGAATGAGTCTTGCCTTGCCAAGTGTCTGACTGATTCCAACGCCTGTTCGGTCTCCTCAGAAAATAGATCCGCTTCCAAACCAACATCAGGATTAAGAAATGTTTTGTTTAAGTCACGAAGAATAGCCAGCTTGTCAGCACCAGCAGGAGCGGCTGACCACTTGCCGTAGAAAAGAGATGTAGGCCTCTGCAAATCAAAAATCGTCTGCTACGGTTTAGTGTAGTGAAGTGGCAAAGTAACAGTGTGAATCCTGTCTATCACAACAGGGTCTCCAAACTACGGCCCGCGGGTCAAATCCGGCCCGCAAAGCCATTTCATCCGGAAAAAGACATTTTGTCAATGATGAAAAAATGATGTATTTACGAAAAATTTGTTGATTTGGTAGAATGGAACATATCCCGAAACAATCACATTACGTAAGATGCCCGGCCCTCAAACTATTGTGTAATAGTTTATGTGGCCCTCGGATCAAAAAGTTTGGAGACCCTGTTACAAGTTGCGTTTGAAGTCGGGCAGCAGTCGACTTTAACACACTGTTGAAATTCACTATTAACATGGCAAGACACTATTACGCTACACTGCTGCTAAATTTAAGCGAAGTACGTAAATTCTGTGCAAAGCTGCACAGTACACATGCAATCCAAATGTTCTGAATATGGAATGCGGTGCTGAGGCTGTCCACGTAGCTAAACGTAGCCACACCATCTATTTCTGCAGTGTTAGAAACTCTACTTCCAACAAACAAATAACTAAGAACCGATCAGACGCTTTTTTATTTGTTGATCGCTAGGATGTGACTTATCACATGTATTTAGATATGGTGAAAAAAGTAATTCGTGTAGTTTAAGTCGATATTTTTCATATACCACACAGCCACGTCAGATTTTGGGGCATTGAGCAACCGGTTTTTGGTGACATAATCTAAAACCGCTAGGCCATATGCCACGTCAGGAGGTCGGCGTTTGGGACGCTCCACCAGGAAATGATGTGCGTTGTTCCTCAGAGCCACAGGGCGCTGATGGCGAGTCAGACACCAGTAAGATGGCGATTGAGCCTGACAGCAGTCAACTTTTTTGAACTTTTTAATCTTTTTTGACGGTTGGTTCAAATCATATAAGTTTCTATGCTATTATGCAATTTAGTTTTGCCTCTATGTGCATTCCTGCAGTAATTTATCATTTCTATTGCAGATTTGATCATTTATTTAGAATATTTCAGCTTAATTATTAGCACTCTACTTTAAATGCCATTCTTCTATTTTTGCTGCTTTTGATGATTCACTTCTTTTGAGAATGGATTTGACTCCGAGAAAGCGAGCACAAATTGTGGCTTTAAGTAAACATGCTAAGAAGTCAGTGAGAGAGATCGGGAAGGAGTTAGGAACACCCAAATCCACGGTTGACTGGATTGTTTAAGAGGAGCAATGACGACGATGATTTCACTATCCAACGACGGGGTAGATGCGGCAGAAAAAGAAAAACGGCTTCTCTAGATGACCAAATGTTAACGAGAAACAGCGTTAAAGATCCAAGAAATAACAGCGTAGACCTTAAAAGAGATTTGTCAGCTGCTGGGTGAATGTACATACATCAACTATCTGAAGAAGGTTGATTGATAGAGGAAGAATTGCCAAAGGAGGACACGTAAATTATTAAAGCCGTTGGAAATGTTGTTCTTACAGTACAAAAGTAAAAATTCGATTTTCTACAAATTTGTTTGAATTTTTTGAAGTGTCCCAATTAATTTGCACACCACTGTACTCCTCATGAGAGGGATATTTCAGCAGGATTAGTATTGACGTCGAATATGAAATCACGGAGTCTATGTGTTGCTTTCCTCCCACTCCGTGTTCTGAAGATGGTCCAACTCTCAGTGCACAGCTCTGCTGTCGATGGAATGGAGCAAGTTCTGCGTCGCATGAAAATCGGTGTCTCTATTTTAGTTTCCGCTGCTTCTCATCAGGTGGACTGGTGAGTAGGAAGTGGAGCAGAGGACCAGCCGCCAAAACACGGCATGCAAGAGACGGCTCTTTTGCGTCTAAGTTCACCAGGCTGGATGCCTGCCAGGGCTGGTAGATAGTTTGATGGTGTACGACGAAGGCATCCGGTCATAATTCTCAGAGTGTTATTGATGGTTGAATCTAGGAAGTGGGTGCGTCCAACGCGACACCGAGATGGGTGCAGTGCTCTGCCGTTGAGAGAACAAGGGCCAATGTGGCTGTGCGCAGATTTGCTGCTCCAGTGCCCCAACCAGTTCAGCAAACTGCCTCAAACTTGCGACTCAAGATGTTAATTTTGCGATTTGTAGCAGTTGATAAGCGTGGTATAAGATAGGAACGATATTATGCGCACCAGGAAGATTAGGAGAAGCTTTCATAAATTGTTTTGTGATTTTGGCATTTTATTCAAAAAACCTTTGTGCGAAGCATCAAGGTAAAAGTACGAACCACAGGAGTAAACTGTGAACCGAAAAAGGTTTCAACCTGCAGCCTCCTTGCAAACGGAAGAACATTTGTGAGGCTTTTCACAGTTGTATTTCTTTTACTTCAACCTATAGTGAAATATAATAAGTGGGGACTACTGTATTATCATGTTTGATTTTATTAGTCAAATTATACTACGCAAATCAGTAGTTTTGAAAAAGAACTTTTGTTTTCCTTCCAATATCGGGGTATGACGTAAAAAAATAACAAAACTTCCAATTCAATCGTGCATTACTGATCGAATCATTTGCAATGATGAAAAGCGTAAAATGATAGTAGCACAAAAAACGGCATTTCCGGAAAATATTGTGAAGATGCACAATAGCTTTTAGAAAGCATTTCTTTTCTCGTTTGCATGACTGCAACTATTTAATGCACTTATCGTTAGTTTTGTTTTGCCGTACCAAAACAACATGTCAGTAACCACGACAGGAAACGTACTCTTCATGTTCAGAAGTGGAACAGCTGAATATGAATATTTTAGCCAACTGTTCTAATCAGTTTTTCTCTTGGTGAGAATATACCATTGTAATCTACCATTATATAGTCTTGGTTGTTGTATACATATTGTTTTATGCATCAAAATTTTAAAGGCTCCATAGATGAAAACGAAACCTAGACCCATCTCCTGAAATGTTTTTCAAGTTCATAAACTTTTTTACAAGAGTTCAAACATCTGTTGCGTGGACTAACTGATAACGAGAGGTACAATGGCAATTGCAAACTGCAAGCAAAAGAGCGCATTGAAATCTATTTACAATCGTTCGAATCTGAATGACAAGGCTGCAGTGCGTTCAAAAACAAAATACACGCTTGGCTGCACTGAACACAATCAGAGGCAACTTACGTTTTGTGATTTTTGCTCCGCCGAGACAGGAAGACTCGGTTTGTCTATGGATTCCTCATTTCGATCCAGCAGGTTTACAAATTTTTGATCACCTTTTTCGGTTTTTGGATCCAAATCGCTTCCTCCCTCTGCAGATGGTGTGTTAAAACCAACTAAGTTGACGTCTTGAATAACGGCACGATATTGATCGGGAAGGATAGGCCTAGCGTAACTTTTTCGGCATGTTTCGTCTACTCCTTCGGCCAAACCTGGGGCGCTGAGGTGTCCGATTTCAGTCTCGCTGATTACGTGATCATTGACAGAGTTCTCCTCTCCATCTGACAACACGTGGTGTGTTTTGTTTTCCAGGGATCGGTCATCACCTTCTTTTGTATCGAACATGTTATCACTCGACTGGTTTACAACCGCGAACTCAGAAGAATCCAGTGTCTGTGCCATGGAACGATTGTGTTTCGCAGCGTCCTCCGCCGTGGAAGTGTCATGCAAGGAGTCTTCGCTGGCTCTGGTCGATTGCACTTTCGAATCTGTGCTATCAACAATTTTTACAGCATCACGCGCAGCAAGAGATGAACTGGTTTCAGTACTGGGAGAAAACTCGAAACCCGCATCGTTTGATGGATCTATGTCAATATCGCCTCTATCAACCAAACTTGTGTAAAAATGCGATGGCTCGTCTGTACCTGCTCGTTTTCTGCGAATTTTAAGCGCCAAATCATCTTCAGGTGAAGTGTTGCCTTCTTGAGCTTCGCGAATGTGACAATTTGTGCCACATGTTTCCTGAGACTCTGCTTCTTTATCAGTTGTGCCTTGATCAAGACTAGCCGGCAAGGGTTCGGAAAAGGTCTCTTCTTCATTCGCGAGAGCAGACTTTAGCATATCGCTCTCAGTGTTTTGCGTGCTGCTTTCTGTCTGATTCCACAATTCAGTGTCAGTGACTTCTCCGGGGAATCTGTCATCACATAGCGATTTTTTGAGCAACAGAATATCTGAAGAGTGACTGCAAGGGCTTTTCTCATTAATTTGCAATTGGTATTCATTCAAATTAGAGACTGGTTCATTTGTTTTTTCTGTTTTTATTGTCAAACTATTTTGCACACTAACCACATCATCAGCAGTGGTAATCACACATTCAGTCAAGGACTGTGGTTTGCGTGATTCAAGAATCGGCCTAACACCTTCAGATTCTATTCTTTTTACGACCCCATTGACAATTTCTCGTAGAATGCATTCGACTGTTTCTTGGGTGGCAGAACAGAAATTCTCTTCTCTTTCGGTCAACAGCGTTACGTTCTGTGTTTGCTGTGATCCGTGGTATTCGTGGTATCCGGTGGCAAGCATTTTTATTACATCGCTGGGCTCAGCAGTCGATTGCAAAGTTAGTGAGTTGCTGCCAACACTTAACGCTGGTTCATTAGAAACCTTGCTTTGCTTGAAGATTTCTTGATCAGGAGAAACGCGCAAGTCATTGCGTGCTTTGTTCTCGTTGTGCTGTTCACCAATCAACTTAAAAAACTTGCCAAACTGTGTTCCATTTGGACCCCAGGTTTGTGGTCGCGCAATGGTATTTCTCACATGACTATTCTCGCTTTTAGATTTCCTGAGCTTGTTCGTCCTCAAAGCAGAAGATTTCTTTAGACTCAGCACCACAAAAGCAAGAGTTTTCTCAGAAAATTCGTTTGGTAAACTACAGAAACGTGTTTTGGAGCGACTGTCTAGAGTGCAGGAGCGTTTTGTGCCAAGTTCCAGGGATTTCGGTCTTCGTGCCCCCTCACGCAGCAGGTTAGTTTTCGCCTCCCAGGGCCTGGGCACCAAATAAAAAAAATCCGATTCAGAAAGCCGATTAGCGTTCATGGTAGTCCGCGCAGATTGACGAATACTCGAACAACATGCCAACGTATCCAAAATTTATAAACACACCTAGGTCAAGCAGCTACGAATCTGACCAGAAGTTTGAAAACACAAATCACAAAAGCGTTTTTACCATTTTGCTAAAATCATCTTCCCAGCATACTGAGCGAGGTACAAGGTTTTAATTTTCACAGACAAACTGCGTGTTACGAACGCGCTGAAATACCGCTTAACGTATAGATTAGCGACAATGCAATACTGATGTGCAAAAGCGTTTTAAGCTTGCCTGCACAACTCCGAGTAAAGCGGAGCACGGGCATAACGAAACAATACACAGTTAAGTGAGGCACAGGAATGCGCCGGATTACTTCTTGTCTGACGCGCTTCGCTGCGTTCCGTATGTGTTTATTGTTTACAAAGCCGCAGGCTATGAATTAGAACGGTGTAGGCTTGATATTAATGCAAACGGGCCAAAGCCAGAGGGAAAGAAAGTGCAGTGCAACTAAAGCCTCTTTGGGATAAACCGACTTCTACAAGCAAGTAAAAAGCGAGCCCAGTTCTGAATGGAAAGACGCAATAGCATGTATTTTAAATTGAAGGACAAATCAAATAACTGACCAAAGGGCAGGGCTCTGAATAGCATGGGTTGTTTTAATTTTGATAAGGCACTGACAATACACGCTCATCTGTCGATAGTTATTGTTCACTTTTGCACATTGCTTTAATCGCCAATGGTCGAACAGTCTTTAACAAAAATAAGAAAATTTAGGCAGTAGGAATTATTTCTTCAGTCGTACTTGATTGCGTGTTCATTGCGCGACGCGATACATTAGCTCCAAGCTGTTGGTTTTTGGTGGCCACCTATTAGCTGTTTTATTTTTGAATCGCTTTTTAATTTTTTCAGAAAATGTGCAGTTAACAATTTTCGTGAAACCAAAGTTTTAAAAATTATTTTTGGAGAAGTCCGAAATGAATGTAGTTGCTTCATAATCACCTCCTTGAGTTTTACTGTTGAAAGAATCTTTTTGGGGGATTACAGCTTGTTTTGACATTCATTTTTGTTAACCTGCAATTTACACTGCGTTTGTGATGAAATCTTCAGCATTTACCCTTGAATACACAAACTCTCTGTTTATTTTCACAGGTGTCTGTTTCTCTGGACCCGCTAAAAGTCAGCAGAGATGTCGTCACGAACATATCTTAAATGCTGTGCAATGCTTTGTAGTTGACAGGAAATGGGTGATTTTTTTATTGTTCAGAAGTTCGGCATTTTCGGAGATTTAACTACAATCAACAGGAACTGAAACTGCATAAATATTAAAGTCCTGATCGTCAACGTGTTTTTTCATGAAACAATTTGCTTTACATAAAAAATTTCGATGTATAACATTTTGTGTATCTTGTTTTAACACTCAACCATGTCTTTTGCTCCACTTTCATGGTACGCAACCATTAAGAGTTGTATAAATTGTCAAACAGATCTTGGTTCAAATATTAATTGTTTTTTTGCCGTAAAAACAATGCTTCACTCATTCGCAACTTTGTCAAGGTTTTTGACATCCAATTGCCAAAAATTTTTGGTACATTTTTTAAATTTTACTCCCAAAATTGCTATTATATTCTTGAAATTTCACGCTGGTTGTGGCTTTGCGTGGGCGTAACCATAATAAAATGAGAAACATAAAGTCACTATCCTTCTTATGCAAAGGAATAATCTAAATACATTCCTCTTCAAACGTATTTATAATCCTAAGCAATCTCAACGTACAGTGTTTGAGTGATTTGCGAGTACTTTCTGTTCAATAATACCGGACGCACTGCACGTAATCGGAAACAACAGATTGTTTGAAAGTTACACCTTGGCTTCGCATCAAACGCACAGCGACTTATAATGAAATCCAAACACACAATCATTTTTCACATAGGTATAATTATATCGTTGCAAACGAAGACTGGCTGAATTGTTTTAAATTTTGTTATCACGAGACTTTCTGCGTGGGAAATGATAAGTTGCTGAAGCTTCGAAAATCTTTGTTTGCCTGAACCATCTGGCGTCTGATGTGGAAATAAGGATGTTAATCCAGGAAGAGCGACAATCCGGTCAGTTACTGTACAACGAAAATTACTGACAGTGGCAAGCTGCAACTGCGGATGATTTGTCTGCTAATTGCGACCACAAGCGGCTCTTTTGTTGTGGCGTTATCTCCTGAGGAAAGTAAGATTTTGAGTATAAAGGCGGCGAAGTGTCCATTTCTGAACGATGGAGCTGAGAATGTTTATTTGTTTCTTGATCTTGTCCGATTACATTTTCAAACATTTGCGTGTGAACATTCGAAAGCCTCTACTTTTTCTATTTAACGCTCTGCTAATGGAATAAATTGCCTGATCGATGGCGCAGCCCAGCAAATCTCCAACAACACATTTTTGACAACACGTTTCCAGTGAAAAAATTCAAGTGGTGTACAATTCTACAGTAGGTTAAATCTTTACAAACGAGGAGGCATTTAAGATCACCAAATTGTAGCATAACTTGAGCATTAGTTCTGCCAAATCACAAAAGCTATTTATAAATGCCTAACGAATGAGAAAATATTTAGTCCTGATCATGACTCGTCAAGACTGTGGTCACGATGCACTACACGAATTAACGCTGTAGGAAGGACTCAGGGGAAAGGAATTCAAGCATCTTTATCAAGACATATTGTCTACAAGCATGCCGATCGCCATAGGGTACACCACAGGCAGCTAAAATGGTCAGCGTTTTAATCATGTATTATACCTTGTCCCTTGTATGTTGAAGTGAAAGGGCGCTTTACAAATACGTAAAACTCGAATAAAAGCTTTATTTCAACACAAACATTTGCTAGTAGCTATAACGATCAGCAGCTTAACAGTGATCATGGACAAAAACCAAACTACCAAAATTTCGTTTTATTTTTAATAAACTTGTTTACAGCAAAATGTTGCAAACTAAAACAATGCGTTACAGAAGAGCTGTCCTATAAAACGACTAAGAAGCACCGAGATATTTGTCTGCGCTTAGGTCTCATTAATGCATGGTACTGAAAATTTTAAGACACACTGAGAGCGTTGGTAAGTTTAATCTGCATCTTCAGTGCATTCACATGCTTCTTCATGTTTTTGTAACTTTGATTTGCTGAGATATTAACTGTAGCTCCAGGCTTATTCTATATCATAAATTTAAACTCATCTTAGATTTTTCTTCAATTAATGCAGATTTTTCTTCTATTAATGCCGAAATGCCGACAGGATCAACTGAAAATTATTACTATAAGTCTTGAGTTTCAAGTCAATTGCGGACATTTTGTGGTTCTAAAACACAGGGCAAGCCTTTGCTACGAACTACTCATCCCAAAAAACAGTTGTCTAGTGAAAAATGACCTGCTAGGCGCAACAATGCAGAATAGCTTCCATTAGACGCCAGTGGCGTAACTAGAGGTTTGAGCCAAGGGGGCAAAGCTTAGCTGAAAGGGTCCCACTGGTCACAGTAAGGGGGACCACCAGACAAAACTCAGAAAACAGTTAAAAAATGATAGTGAATCTCTCGATGTCGTGGATGTCTATACTAGCTAAAACAAACGAAACACCCCGAAAAACGCAAAAAATGTCACCTAGACGGGGCCCAGTTTTTACATTTGGCTTGCCTGGGGGGAAGCTCGTCCCCTTGCCCTTCTGTCAGTTACGCCACTGTTAGACGCCCCCGCAAATACCGGTCTGTCCTGAAGATCAACATAATCAGCGCTAGGTAGCATATTTCACAATGTAAGCTCAACGCTCCTTAATTTTTGCTGTCGTGTTACATCCAGTCAAAGGTATAGAACATCACACCACATTCGACCAAGCCATTTCGAGAGTAAACAAATGTGAAACCAGTCTACTCCTGTAATATTCTCCAGCAATTTTCACCTAATGCGTATCGTTGCAGTAGAAGTAAACATGCATGATAAAGGTGTACATTTCACGAAGCTTGCTACTGCGTGCTACCATGAGATGAACTTAAAACTTTGTAATGGAATTGTTAAGAATTTGAAAAAAAGCGCATTAGAAAGAAATTAACCGCTGTTGTTGAAAAGGTGGAAGTTCATTCACACCTAAGCCTAAGGTTCATGACATCAGCTAAAAGTCCAGACATTCCAAGCAACATCTTCGGATGAATTTTAAACATTGAAAATTCATTGCATTTTTTGTCTGTCACCATTAAAACCAACACAGGCCACGCACATCCTTATTTCACTGCGTGAAACGGACATTCTACTTAACCGCGCTGGGCACGCGCTAGCAAGCAGCAGGAATTTTAACTCGATGATAGATATCAGCGTGCGAAGTACAAGCACGATTGCAAAAGCCAAGGGCAGCTCAAGTAGCCAAAGCGAACCAAACATTATGGGCTTACAGCCGGGGATGACAGGGGAAAACTTCCTAGGCGCTTCCGAACCAGTGAACCCACTGCTGAAAGGTTAAGCACCCTAAGAATATGGGATAGCCAACGATGCAAACATAAAATCCTAGAAAAGTATGCGACAAGACTGCGAGGGCGTAGTGCATTTTGTTCTGTTTCCTTCAAGCACAAACTTGTGATATCATGAATTACAACAGCAACAATTTCTCCAAATTATCGAAAGGCATGCACTGTATTTTCATGTATACCCTACTACAAATATCTGTTCTCTAATTTTCTACAGGAGTGGTTCCCAGCTCTTTCTTACTTGCGGACCCCTGATTGTTTAATTATTTTCTCGCTGGCCCCTAACCGCTACATTGTTTAGTGCAATATCTTGAAAACCTGACGTGATGGAGAAAATTAATTTCTGATTCGAAATCAGCAAAGTGAAGACACCATTGGTTCAGTTGCTGCCTCACCCGAAACCAAAATGCTGTTGACCAGTGTATTATTGTATCAGAGGGGGCAGTAACTCGGAAATCCCTGTTCCACCATCGCAGACCTTGCATGGGCTAGAAACCACTGGTCTACAGCATCAGTTTTCGTTGCGCGGCGGAGTAGTCGTCTCAAAATTGCGAATTTGTCACAAGATAAAATGCGGTGGCCAAAAATAAGTTGGTTGTTCCAAAATAGTTTACCTTCTTTACAATATACCATTCTACGTTGTTTCTCGCTTCAGTATCAAAACCGATAACAAGCCTTCTCCAGAGACGTTATATGTCTTGTGCACAACCGTTTGGTTCGAGTTTTTCACTTTTCAACAGCTGGTTCAAAGGGTAAACGTAGCAATGGCAGAGAAAATGTTTCGCTATACCTTTCCGTTTTTTTGTCAATATACTCCGTCCTGGTGTAGTCAAAACCACAAAGAGTATCGTGAAATAATAGGTTTGCCAAGGAAACGATACACATGAATTTCCTACGAATTTAAATTTGTTGGGTCATATGCCCAACAACATACAAAACCAAAATGTGGCTTTGGAAACATGCTGCAAAACTACTGAAGATGACCTCCAACGACGTGTTATTTTAAATGAGAAGAACAAGAAGATATACTCAGTTTTGAAACATAATATAGTAGTCTGAATTGCCATGCTTATTCGGTTAAAACAAAAGCTTTTCATGAAACAGTTTTTGTTTGCAAACAGAAGTCATAAAAGAGGGCTCAAGGCACACAGAAAAATTATTGATGGATTCGAAAAAACAGTCGTTACTGATGTGTAGAACACGGTACAAAGTCATCATATCGTTATTGAATGCATGAAATGTTGTCTGCGCTATTTGGAGGTTAGGATGATAAAATACGCAACAGCTCCACAGCTGTGAAGGCACTGCTAAGATTGCACTGCACTTTTCGCACTGACGTTTGAAAAGGGTAGCGTTTTTCTCGTTACACTCGACGAGCTTCTCAGGTGGGAAACCAACAATCCGTCAACCACTATCACTCGAACCTTCAATTTTTAAGATATCATTCAAGTGAGTTGCCTTGAAACCACTTGAAACGCCAAGCTTTCTATTTCTTGGCGGTGCTTTGCATGTTATGTAGATTTTGTAAAAAGGCTGTCTGTCGCACTTCTTATTTGACCTCAAGGCTGAGGCTGAGAAAAAGTCTGATGAAAAGTGTGTCCATCGCAAGTAAAAATCTACGTTTTCTCAAGCAGAAAGCTCGCAGAGCAACTTTCGTCAAATTGCCCATTATAATTGTTTTAAATACAGGATACAATTGCCAACAGCGGATTGGTTTAACGGCATGAGATAGCCTGGAAGTAAAAACATAGCGAACCGGACATTTCCTTAGTTCTTGTTCCAGGCAACGCATGATTTGTGGCGTTACTGAAATATCAACGAATTTAGCTTTACCGGCTCAGTCATGCAAGCCAAAACTACTGTATAACCCCGATTGGAGCATCTGGTTGAGACAACTACAGGACAATGTAGAGAATGTAGAATTGGATGAAGCTCATTTCTTTAACAGCACAGTCTAATGCATTGGTCAGCCTGCCACAGGTTTCGCATGCTGCTGTTTGCCATTTCAGCTCAAGAAAGTTATCTCGCACTGGGAAAGGACCGAATGCTTTCCACTTGTTCTCTTTATTCTGCCTTCTCTCGTTCCAAGTCCAACTGCAATGCGTGAAACCATCTACGGCAAGGAGCGCAACGGTGAATGAAGAGCTACGCTTGGTAAACAAAAATGCCGCTTGACCGCGTAAGGCCTAACCTGGTCTGGTTCATCAATTTATTTCGCGAAAGACTGACAGGCAAACACGCGACAAAATCAAAAAGCGAGCGGTTCTTTTTCTCAACCAATGTCAGTTCGCTCGTTTCTCTGCTCCACCATCGCAATGCCTTTCAAAACCAACCGCCTCTTCGTGGAATGACCTGCCTACAGTGTGGGCCAAGGCTATGCCTGAGCACCAGAGAATTGTGCGGGTATGGCTGGTGGTAGTCACGCGCGAGTGAATAGCAGGAATGGTTACCCGCTAGTTTCACCACAAAACCCCAATTGCTCTTGCTCGTTGGCAAAGCGTGATCTTAAACTACCCAGCGGGATACGCAGCAAAGCGTTTCCTTGCCGTTGTTTGGCAACTTGAATACATTGTAGATCATAAGGCGAAGCGGTGGAGTATTGAAGAGCAGAACTTTACGATAAACTCTTACGCACTGCATGCGAAAGGAGAAAAGCGAATTTTGGTCTGAAAACGTCTTTTGCACTTTTCGAAGGTGAACCCAGATTGCAATAAGTTTTTCAATTTTCGACGGAACTAATTGTAGCCCAAACGACATCGATTTTGAGCAGTAAGATCGAGGTGGACGGTCCCGGCATTACCGCGTAACAATGTAAATTCCGCAGTAAAAACCATAAACACGTGAGCGAGGAGGCAAATCGGAGTGGAAAATGTTGAACTGCACATTTGCTGCAAATATTGAATTGAAACCCGCAGACAAATTTTTCCAAGTACTCAAAGCGTTGTTCAAAAATGTTACTGCGCAGTTATCACATTGAAAATATTCACCCTTTAAAATGTTCTCTTCTCAATTTGTTTTAGAGTTAGCCAAATGTATTGCTGCTGTCAAAATGTGTCGTGTTTACAGTCAGAAAACAACGTTCCTTTGCCTTTTGCGAAGATTTGCTTTTTCCTTAAGCACTAAAGCTACAAAATGTCTTGCTGGAGCTTGTTTTCCTTTGTACATTGTAAATGAATTCGTCCGGTTTTTGGCAATCTGTTCTCTCATTCATGAACATTTGCAGTCTCAAATGCTTCTTCTCTACCTGATTATGTCACGGCACATGCATTACTATTTTCTGGGTTCTTTGCGAGTTCGGCCATCAGGCATGTACATGATGTTTTTTCTTTTTCCTGCGGTGCTTCCTTTGATCTTCAACCGCATGTTGCTCCACGTGTCCTTGTGAAAAATCGTTTTTTCACTGTCTGTAGTTTACGGCCAAGAAGTTATGCAAAGCTACGTTACAAGCAGAAATCAACAACGGTTCCAAAAAAGACCCGCAAAATATATTTCCTTGAACCCTAGCAATGAGAAGAGACATTCATACCTCAAAATCAACTTTTGCTTTCAACTTTATGCTGCGTAGAAACTTCACATATGGAAACCAAGTGCAAACACTGGCACGTGTCCCTGCTACACGAACTACTGAAAACTGACATCGATCTTACGTCCGAAATCGAGATATGCTAAATAAACTGTCATCATCGGACGATTTGGAAGACATCATGTTCCACGGTAATGGGCATCGTGTTTGGTACAAGCAAAGGAGTGTAGTTACTCCGTTCTTAACAGCACAAACACAATACACGAGTAATGTTTGCGTTGCAGTGTCAGGTTACTTTGTACTCGCCTACTCAAGCTTATCGAGACTAATTGTTAATGAAAAGCATTCATCGTAAAGGCATTTTTAACCGGGGAACTTACCATACTTTCTTAAGTTTTGTGGCATATGCGGAAATAATGTACAAGTTTATATTAAAGCAGTGTCTCTTAACCGTTTTCTAGCGTCGTAACCTCATTACGTTATCAAACAAATCTGGACCCCATGCGCGAAATGTGCTTCGTGGCGTATATGTGAACTGATGCAAAGTAAGTTGCAATATTTCTCAATAACAAAATGGAAATTAGCAAACTTGGATAAAAAATGATATTAAATGTACAATCGCATTCAATATTGCCGCAAAATCAGGTTTTCCAAGAATTTTGGCGTATCTGCATGAAGCTGTCTGGTTGTGCAAGGTGGGAAGGAGGTGTTGGGAAGGATGTTTTCAATCCAACCAAAGGTTAGGCCTACAGAACATAAATATGTGTTAAGGCCACTGTCTATCGAAAAGAATCCTTTCACAGCTAAGAATCAGACACTAAGATCTTGACAGAGTATACATGTCGCCTACCATGTAGGCATCATCAACTCTTATTCAGATAGAATTGTGATGTCTTCCCAATCGCCCGATGATGACAGTTTATTTAACATATCTCGATTTCGGGTGTAAGATCGATGTCAGTATTCATCAGATCATATAGCAGAGACACGTGCCAGTGTTTGCACTTGGTTTCCATAAGAGAAGCTTTAAGGCAGCATAAAGTTTATGTTTATGTGTTGAGGAAGCGCACAATTTTGCCTGTAAGTTCCTTCTGTCATCAATCAGTTTGGCAACGGGGATAGGTTTTTGCAAAGACCGCATTGAAGCACAGCTTTTTTGGTTTCTGCAGTACTATCGAATCAGGTAAATCACGCAGCGTATCCAAAAGATAACGCAATTTTGTCTGTTTCCTAAAATAAAATTTGTCCTCACAACAAAATGCTCATGTGTAGGCCAGAAGAAAGAGGTCCCTACTTAGTTATGTTCCCTGTCTACCAATAACATCAGATGGCTTAAGCACTGCAATAGTTTTATTGGAAAAGGCAAAAATGTTTGCAATTTTACAAACACCCCCTAGAAAAAAATGTGTGACATGTAGCATGAAGTAAATACGCAAATCACATTTAAATTATGCAGTCCATAACTCAATGCATTTTATTCTTACAGTCGTAACCAAAAAAGTATAATGATCTAGTCTCATTTGCTGATGCTTTCTTACTCAAAAATTTACTGCTTTGACAAAATGGAAAAAGATGAGCAGGCAAGAAAAAAACGGGAACCTAATAAAGCAAGACTTTTAAAAACATTCCTTTTATCAGAACTGAATAAATGTTTCACACATTTTCCTACAGGCACAAATAAACTACAATTCGTTTCTCATGTACTGACGCGACAAAGTTTTTTTACTGCACACCACAGCTTACAACTGCGCCAGTACTTTCAATAACAATTTAACGTCAGTCATGTTTTTTTGGAAGACAGGAAACTTTGCAACATTCAAAAGTATTCACACCCTCACCACAACTTAATTTTTAATTTTAAACTTGCTACGAACGAAAAATCTACGAAAGAATTGAGCCAGTAAAAACCGGTGGTTGCAATAGTCAGGTGCTTCTGTAGGCCTCCTATTTTTAAATTACAAGGAAATTTTCAAAACTCTTAAAAGAAGTCTAGAAAGAATCAGATGCACTAAAACAGTATATCCCGATAAGCAGAATTTGTGAATAAACTTATCTTTTGGAGAACGCGTTAACCAAAGATATAAATTTTTTTATTTGGATTTTCTACTCATAATTTTACTGCGCAAAAAGCAGTGGTAACTTAATCTTGTAGAGTATCGGGGTGTTTTGTCATGAGGGAAAACGGGCATTTTAGAGAGCTAAGATTTTTTAACCTAACCGACAAATTAAGTGAGGCAGTGAGGACTTACGATATTTTTATTCTTTTATCGAAATAATCTAACTTTTCAATTTTTTTTACTTTCAAAGAAAACCATAGTGCTAGTGGAATGTCCTGGGTAATACAAACCCCAGTCGTGAGTTCATTGCCGTTTGGTGCGATCCAACAAAAAATCTTCACCACGCAAGAGAATGAAGATGCTCGAAAATTTAACTGATACTGAATATATATTTCAAAAGTAGCGCAACAGACACAGCTTTCTTTGTCAGGAAGACTGGCACCGGATCTATTAGATCAGGGTTTCTCAAACGGGGCCATCGTCCCCCCTTGGGGGCCACGGAGTGGTTCTCTGGGGGCCGCGAGCAGAGGCCTTCACTAGGTGCGGTAGCTTTGCCGTGATATGGCATAACCCAAGTGTCATGCTATATTAAGTATTCGCCAGTTAAACTTAGAAGGGGGCCACGGCTCATGAAAGTGTGAGAACCACTGTATTAGATCATCTTCACGCATTAGGCACTGTGAAAAAATCTCCTCTTTGCCTACGCGTCCTATAAGGCTTAAAACGGCTTTCCTGCGATGTCACTGTGATAAAAAAACAGTGGACTCCACAAATCTGTAGTCTAATGGTTGTTTTATTTGTTATTATTAATGTAAGAGGCTCTGCATTTGTTATTAATGTAAGAGGCTCTTGATTAGGGTATTATGAGTCGTAACTGAAAAGTCTCAGATATTGGAAAATCACATTATACCACGCTAAGGCTGCAATCTGAAAAAAAAGTTCCATTATACTCGCTTTGTACTCGCGTTGGAGTGTCACGAGCGGTCTGCGGGAACCGTTTCCGCTGAGTCTGCGCTGTTGGTCCCGCGACTACTTTCACAGTGAATGCTGCACTACAGTGGCAGGCCAATGGTGGGAACGCCGTTACCACCCCACTACACCCCTGGTGATGGGAGAAGTTTTTCACTGTAAATTGGTTCCTCACTCAAGCCTGTAACTACTATGCTATTGTTGCAGTTTGAACCGGTGGCATAATTTTGGAATAGTTTTCATCAAAAACAAATTTTTTTAAAAGTCTAAATTTGTCTTTGGCAGAGGTGTTTGCATTTTGTAGTTAGAAATCATAATAAAAGTTGTTCGAGTGCAGTTTCCTTTTTACAAAAGAGCATTAGTTGATTATAGTTTAACAAGCCTGTAAATTCATATATTTGGAGACTATGTCCTCAGTACAATTTTGCAGGCTACTTGATGCATTGCTTCATTTCACGACTGCATCGAAATGCCTGTAAGCCCGACCAAGCCAAGGTCCGAGATGTAATCACACCACCTGCATGGTCCTTGCGTAGCCTCTGGGGAGTTTTCCCGTGCATATTATCAGCAAGACAAGCTTGGACACCGTTATTTGGGCATTTTGATCAACTGAGCAAACCACCGTAGCAGTAGTGTATATAGGGCTTCCCGGGCCCGGGGACAAAGTCAGTTTGGGCGCCCCCACCCTGCCCATCCGTGTCAGCATATAGACGTGAAGAGTGAATTTGGAATAAAGGGGCGTCGGAGGATGATTCGGGCCCCGCATACAGTTGTTTCTAGACCCGTCAGAAAACTTCTGACTGTGACGTCAGAGCTTTAAATCTTAGAAATCATTAACTATCATAGTTAACTTAAAGTTAATCGTTTCGCGCGATGTTATCCCCACTTTGAAAGTTCGGTCACGGCTGATCATTCAAAATGTTGTATTGCGACATTCCAAACTGCGGTGCTATTCGAATTTTAACAATTAGTGAAACAAAATGCAGACATTAGGCAAAAATTCAGATCATCTGCAAAATTCTACACGATTTTATGAGCACAAAAATATTCTAATAACACAGCGTACATTGGCTAGAGTTGCACCTTGTTTTCTTAAGCACGGATTTGTCGGAGCCTTTTGAAAATCCCAAATGCAGTGTACCCATTGTTCCCCCTCTCGTCACGTCTGGTCACAATCACCGCTGGCGTGAGCTGTAGGGGGTTCTGGAGCATGCGCTCTCAGAGTTTTGAGTTTTAGAACGTCATGAAGGACAGACTGAGGGAGACTTATGAATACGTAGAAGAGGACAGACAGAGGAATGCACATGAAAAACTGAAGGCAAATGATTTTGTACAAAATTGCCAGACAAACATAAAATTGCAAAATCCTAAAATATTCCTTTGGGTATAATACCCTGAGAGGTTAACAGAAAATAACAGAAATACTGCTATGCAATGCTTTATTTGTAATTATCCAACATCAAAGACAAAGTTTTTTGCCCTTGCTGCTGCAAATTTATCCATTATTTCGTCAAAAAACTGATATAATTTAAATGTGTCACATACATTGACTTAGCTAGGAAATATTTAATGCCAGTGACGCTCCGTGAGATGTTCTAGGTCAGCAATTTTGCGACCTGAATTTCGGCAATCGTGCCCACGGACATGTTCAGTTCAATAGGCCAGCTTAATATAAAACACGTGTAGTAGCAACTGAAAAGTTCACAACTAATATATGCAACGCTGTTGCGCAGTTTCAATTAAAATCTTACAAAAGTAGTCAGCTTTTACTATAACGTTGCACAAATAAAAATGATCATAACCAGCTTCAGAACCACATCAGATCCATTTCAACATAGCGTTTGTCAAACCATTAAGCTCAGATCTTTTGTGGTAACAACACACTGCAAGATTCATTGCTGCTCTAAAAGCATACGCAGTAGCATACTGCATGCACTGTGAATGCTGGATTCACATCCCATTGACATTGAGACGCAACTATAGAATGAGAGCGAAGTTGAATGTTCGCAACCCTTGCTACCTCAAAACATTGTCAGGCAGCCGTGAGTCAAACCACATGCGGGCGCTTCTTTCGTTTGAGCGAGTTCCTTTATCCACTGCTTGGCCGCGCTAGATTTCGGGGCAGGTGTTGAGCAGCCATTCGGTTGTCTATTCGTCCAGAACCGTCAGGCCATGCAGTCCGTGTGGAGGTCGATGGATTGGACGTTGGAGGACAACATGGTCGACGGTTTGTTTTTCTGCGCCACACTCATCAGGCC